>Ga0224511_10003106_pt1 | contig 11727 bp, 9 predicted proteins | sample SF_May12_sed_USG_2_FD_169988 | JGI IMG/M metagenome (GOLD analysis project Ga0224511, IMG submission 169988) | Sediment microbial communities from San Francisco Bay, California, United States - SF_May12_sed_USGS_8_1 | ecosystem: Environmental > Aquatic > Marine > Sediment | place: USA...
TTACCTCATACACGGTGGCTGTTTTCCCTGTACCGGGCACACCCGAGATATAGAGACACCTGTATATACAGAAACATGATGGCGTATACTTTTCAAACATCCCTAGAATCAACAACAACAGCAACAGCAACAAAAACAACAGCACAGGCAGAAATTGTAAAAAACAAGATCCGACCAATATAATGTCGAACCAAAGTGTCACGAGGACAACCACGAACAAAAGTTGAGTTATATTGAGGTAAGAAAAGTGCAAGGGAACCTACCCGCCAGTTTGATTGTTTAGCTTGCTCTGAACGAAACCGATTATGTTAGCGAATTCATCCTCTCGACATGGCAGTGAGTCTGGCACAGCGCTCACGTGTAATCTCGCTCTTGCTTTCTCCAAATCGCTACAACAGGCTGCTAGGGGGCGATCCCGACTCGATAGTCCTGGAGTAGAAGCGGCTAAATGACGCGCAGGAGTTCGGGTAGAAATTCGCTAAAACGAATAAAGAAGAACTGCTAGACCCATATGAGGAGTCAACCGAAGTCCTCATACACCACAGTTGATGTTTGTACTGTGTATTCACCATGCACACGCGTTAGATGGACTCACTTGCTTTTTCGTGGTTGGTGGTGTGAATTCACAATCAGTCTCACTCCCACTCACAGAGGCCTCACTGTAGCCTTCCTCATAGTGTGACTCCGATACTCGTTTGTCTCGTCTATAAATAACCATATACCAAAATATATAGCAATAAACATTGGACAAAAGATGCTCAAAAAGTCTCAGCACAATACCTTGTGCAATGGGTAGAGGGCGTATTAGTCTGCCTGGTGACTTTTTTCAATGATGTTGGCTCAGGACTGACACAAGGATTTTCTCGCAAACTCCTTAAAATACAGAGACAAAACAGGTTTAATGACGACTATGGTACTCAAATTAGAATTTAACACCCCTAGACTGGAGATAAGAAACAAAGATTTTCAAATCATAAAGTTACGCAATTTGGTTGGAGTTGTCTGACCACTACATACATATACAAGGTAACAAAACTCAAGAACAGAATGTTCAGGTCAACAACACACGGACACGGGGCCTCAAAGAACTTGAATTTTATGACCTGGTGCTAATAAGCATATTGTATCTACCACGCACATAGGTTGCCCAGTAAAAAGTCATTAGACCATGGAGTGAACAACCGAAAGAAGCAAGGAAGAGCCTACCTTTTAGCACTACGGTGCGGTGTCTTATGAGCTGAAGATCGATTGATTTGAGATGTGTAATCCCCTGTGAAGAAACCAGGCAAATCAATTAGTTAACCGAAAAAAAAAATGTTGCGGAGCAGCAAAGGTCAGGGGAATACTTTTTTGAGCCGAGTTGAACCCAGCAAACAGAACATTCTATTGCCTAAACATTAAACACCCAAACAAGCATGATGTGCCAATCTAACTGGAGTGTCTTTGGGATTATTCTGGTGTATGACCTGGGAGATTGTACATAGACATCGGGGTGATACACCAAACATACTGCAGTGTTACTTACCATAGGTGACTTCACTAATAAGTGCCCTCTGTGTCCTTCTGCGAGTTGGACCCAATGGTTTGGAGCTCCTCCCACTTCCAGAGTCCTCATAATTGTCATCTGCATAATTTAATTTTTTGGTTCTGCGCCTATAAAAATTAGCACATTACCTGTCACGCCATTATTCCACAGGATGGTTCCCAGAAGGTTACCAGCCGGCTGGGTAGTGGGAGACAGGGTAGCTGATTATATACCTTGTGGAATGCGCAGAGCCTCTGTTAGTCTGTTTAGTCTCTTCAGTGACCATTGGTTTGCAAATGTTTACCGCACCTTCTAGTAAACTCCTAAATGAATGGAGAAACTATTGCAGCAACAGATATACAGTGACTAAGTGAGATAGTATGGAATTTGACATCATTTGCTTGAAATATTTTGCGATGACATTTTCTTGGCAACAGATAATAATCGGAGTTGTCCACACTTGAAGCAGTCAAAAGAAAACAACTCCAGGAAACGATGTAAGGCGGAAACCCAATAAGCACGCTCCAAACTGATTTTTTATGGGCATGAACGTGATGATTCTCGTTAGACACACAGATTGTAAATGACATAAATCATCTGATCACCTTTGCTAGAGTTAATCTGTTATATTTCGGAGCAAAGAGATAAAATCCTTACTTCTTAGCATTACGATGAGGCATCTTGCGAAATGGAGACTGTTTGACCGAGCCGGGCTCATCGCCTGCAGAGAAACCAGTCACATGAATGATCACCCTACTGAAATCATAATCCGGACCTGATATGGCATAGTAAGTGGTTTAATTTTCTCATTAAAAATATTTGGGACGAAAAAGTTGCACACTAAGATTGATTGTTACCCACCATAGGAGACTTCACTGATGAGCTCACTCCGGGATCTCCTACGTGTTGGCTCCTCCTTAGACATAACTGCGCTCCGCCGACTTCGTTTCTCACCCAAAAATTCTCCGCCATCCAGCATATCTATGGCCAACATCCTCGCCAGCTTATCACCCTTAGTTAGCTCTGTAGAGTGATTTTTCGATCTTGTTGCAGTCTTGGTGGTTGCGGGGGTTTCTCTTGACCGACTGTCGCGTTTAGATGAGCGCACTCGTTTGGTAGTGGAACTAGCTTTCTTTGCAGACTGCAAATCGGAGGAGACAGGTTCAGATTTGCGTAGACGTAGATTTTTCGGTTCTGCTTTCTGATCATCTGATTCATCGAAATCATACACAGACAGTCTATCCGCCACTATAAAGAGACAATTAGCAACTGATGGATATCAAAAGTGACCTAAAACAACATAAACACAATAATGAATGATACAGACGTTATTCTTTGAATACATGATTCTAGTAAACAAATTGCTAAAGTTTGTGATACACTCCCAAAGATACGAAGTTGGTTAATCTATCAGCACCTCTAGCTTTGGTATAATCAGATATCATTGAGTGAAATGGAAACCGTACCCAGAGGTGACTCTTACTTGGTACTAGTGCTGCCTTCACACATGGTCTCGGGTCATGATTAAAAACAATCTCATCATCATTATCGGTGCTCGCTGAAGTGTAAGATTTCGGCTTTTTCCGTCTTGATGTCGACAGCAAAGAGTCTAACAGGTCAGTCACACTGTCCGACTCTGATAAAATGAAATCGATTGATGTTCTATTATGCTCAGGATACAACATACACAAACTATCGAAATTGAATCACTTGAACCAGCAGGAGAGTTCAGTGGTAGAGTGCTGAGCTCGCAACAATGAGAACCGTTTTTGAATCCTGTCTATAGTGGGCTCCTGGGATGAGAATTAGCTCCTCACATTTATCCTACCTCTTACCGCTCCAACAAGCCTCAAGCCGTTAAATAGGATGGTCTGAATGTCCGCGTAGAAAAATACATCTAGACAGCAATCTGCACCTAGCTCCCCTCGATAACCCTCATCAGCGATGTAACACTTACCACTGTCTGCGAAATCCCTCTGCTTTATATACTTTGCTGGTGTTGATACTAAAATATTGGCCTTTCTAGACTGCAATGGTTTCTAAAATATAACCACAATGTGTAACTAATATTTCCAGAGGAAGAGGGCACCGGAAATCTCAAGAAAACCTGTAGATTTTTCCATTAGAAAATTAATTGAAAATAAATACGACAGTGAAAATAAATATGACAGTATAATGTTTCCACTTTATATTGATGGTAAGTATGGTCCCTATCTGGACGAGATTCCCATTATCGGAGAAGTCTAGAAAACTGGAAACATTCTTGTACAGTCATCCATCATACTGACCTTACTAGTTGGGAGGTCCTTCAACTGAACACTGAACTTAGGCTGCATATCTTGAGCAGTGATTGGGTCTACCTTTTGACCATCATACGATGACCGATAGTAGAAGCTGGTACGGTCACTATTTTCCATGTCTTCTTTGGGAATCTATAACCAGATATGCAATCTTTTACTTTTTAAAAATATATTATAATATGGATGGCATCACTAAGCCAATGGCTTGGTTTTAGGATGGTCCCTAATTTGTCCGCACAGAGTTGCTACTCTAATGGGTGGACCACCTTACTAAGCGTCGCGATTCGAATCCGGCGAAGAAGAAAGCACAAACATGGAATCAAACCCTGGTCACCTGATACAAAGCCGAATGTGCTATCCACTAAGCCACCGTTTCTCAATGGGACTGTACTTGCAGGGAGAGCATTGAGATGAAGGGTGTTATACTATAAGAACTTAATTTATAGCTTAAGATGTGGAAAGCGTCGAGACCAACTCACCACTTCACAGGGGTAAAGAATATCACAGACTCTGATCAGTGTATCTTTCAGGACAGATGGTCTTTTATCCAGCAGTATTTCTCTCTTATTTTGTCTCAGTTTTGGAATGTCTCCCTTTCTCAAAAACCAAGTAACAGTGGCTAGGTATTTGTGCTTGGAGGTGTCAACCTTGGCTACAAATAAATCAATAAATTAGGCAAAAATCGTGGGCGTACAAACATAGACGTTGTCTCCGTAAGCCGGGCAAAGAGTCTGAGCATATGAACATGGGCATCATCTCAGTGAAAGAACATACAGACATGGAGATGATATCAGCGTATCAAGAAATTTAAACTCACATCTCACATGAATCCCTTCGAGACGAGCCATCCTGGCATCATCCATACTACTCGCATCTTCAGCAGCCACAATGACAAAATCTCCTATAGTATACTTGGTGTCACCGATAAAACATGACCTGCAAAACCAGTGCATAAAACATAACCACGCAAATACAGTTGAAACGAGTCAAAGCGTCGTCATTGAGTGGGTAGAGCAAATATACCAAAATAATCCTGGCTTTCAAGTTTCAACTAATTAATCTGAAGGATAAACTGGCGATGCTGTGCTAAATTCTAAACTAACACACTATACCATACTACGCTGACTGAATGAATTATTATTTTTATTTATTGGGTAATCGCCAAGCATGGGAAATTGGGATAGGAAGTATATCACAACGGCCAAGCCAAGTGTAAATTATTTCTAATTTCGCTCGAACACTATTTTACACCACACTCCAGAGTCATTAACTAAACCAAATCAGTTAAACTCACGCAGCCACTTAACAGCCACTGGACTGACTACTCCATTAATTGTTGGAATGATTGATTAATGATTGGCTGACACAGACAGAATCAGTAGTGGAGTTATTCTCGCGGTCAATGGTCATTTCTACGATATGACACCGACAGTGCGAGTCACCGACTCGTAACTGATTACTCACTACTGAGTGAAAGACCTGCCAACAGTCAGTGACTGAGCAGTGACGAGTGCACTTATCACTGAGTTACGCCTTACGGGTACCGTAGTGACTCAGTCACTGACTGACTCTCACTCTGAGGGACTCACTCACTGACTCACGACTCAGTCAGTGACTGAGTGAGTCACATTTATTCATTCACTCACTGGGGGCCCGGGTGACTGACTCGCTTAGCAATCATATACAAACGATATTAATCGAGCTAAAAATATTACCTGAAGTGACGAAGGGACGAAGTGCCAGGTCTGTTTTGAGAATTGAGAGCCATGCCCCAGAGCACCTGGCGACGTTGTGCGTTGTGGGAATGCAAGTTTCTGAATGGAGAACGAAGAATGAAGACCGCAGTGTAAAATGTCCCGCGGTTAAAACTATAGCCATTAAGGGCTCTAATTGTGCGCGCAGTCACCAGGGCCCAGCTTTCTGGTATATGGCGGAGAATCAGGTGATAACTGAATGGTTTCGGTTTGCCCGGCGACCGGTTGGCATAGTTGTTTGGAATTTCACGGCAAACTGATTGACGAGACGATCATTACGATCGAGTTTATATACTACATAAGCCATATAAGTCACAGAAGATTTTGACGTATGTATATCCAGCCCATAAGTTATACATCTATAAGCTATAAACTAATGTATCAAAAAAACAATTTAATATTATATATATATGAATGGCTGGCGTCACCCGGAAGGTTGTTACCTGTCAGCTGCCTTGAAAAACCCTGCATGCTATGTGCTGTTCTTGGGTGATTCTACACCAGATCCCCCCAAAAGTCAACAAGTGACATCCAAACAGTGACATAAGTTTTTTTATTTGATCTAAATGTGCCTTTATTCAGATCATTCATCAATGCGCTGACACCCTCACTATACATGCAAACATATCCTAGTACCGATGATTCAACATTTTGTTTTACATATACATTTAACTGCCACTATCTTGACACAAAGCTAAAGAAATTCCCAATGGTAATAACAAAGAATAGAGAAAAATATAGCACAGACTCAGAATAAGTTGCACACATAAATAAATAGAGAAATAATCTATAAGGGTTACACAAGTGTAGTTATGTTTTGCCGTTTGGGTTGGGAAAAAGGTGTTACTAGTATTAAAGGGGTATTAAAGGTTCACTGAATGCTGATCAGCCAGGGCCCCTTATCCAAATATCCTCGGGGACTATGTCCCCGGCAACACTCCTCAGATTTCAAACATTGACTGTGATCAAGACTCCATTAGCCTACCCTCTCCAATGTTAGTTCCAATTTATGCTTTTTAAAAATATCACTCAGCTCTCAAATCACCTCTGGTGCTATAGGATCCTGTATCTTAAATAGCTTAAGACCCGTAAAAGATGTAACCTACATCCAGGTTGCAACAATACTGAGACAGCGACATATTTTAATTATTAGTATATATTGGGTGACATAAAGGAAGGGACTAACAACACCGATGCTTGAGAATTCCTTACTTGGCCAATCAGAGCACAACTGAGTCTTGGGTTCAAGTATCTAGACACATTGGCATACAATAGTTGCCCAATGTAATCTCGAATGCCATCATAAAAAATAAAGATAATCTGCGGGGTGGAGTGAAGCTATCATTGTATGAGAAAGTTCTACAACAAAGCACTCCCCATGTTGGGTCGATCGGGTTCGCTATGAGGTACACTACGCCAAGCCGAGCCAATTTTAAACCCGTTTCAATCAATTTTTATATGGTGTAACTTAGCTCCCGTCTGCAGTTGAGTTGTGCAACTAAAATTCTACTGCACAGAGCATAAAACCGTGGTGCAGCGTGGTTTCCATAGCGCACAACATGTAACCTATTTATAATCACCATAAATGCTCTCTTTGCAATGAGGCGCAGCCCATTCATGGATTATTCACCTATGGCTATATCGATTATGCTGCACATGTTGTGATATAAATATTCAGGTACAGAAACATTATGAAATGTTAGGACACTTACCATAAAGTGGCCTCCAACATCGCTTCGAGGAAAGTTAGTGTGCCATGTTCTCTCAATGGTGTATGTGCTCAAATTTATTTTGCTGATTGAGTTGTGACAGTTTTCATCCACACGGCCCCACAGCAAATAAACTCCTGTCATCAGAAAAGTGTTGGTATAAGTGAAATACCAAACTATTCTCACAGTGAATATTCTTCTTTACTGTACCAGGAGGCTCATCTACAAATAGCTGTCTCAGAGTTTGAACCACAATTACAAGGTTAGCGCTAGATGGGACCGACTGGAATGCTTATAGTTTCTGTAATGGCATGACATGTATGGTAATGCTAGACATGTTTTGAGTTGTCACACAGGTACACTCCTCACCTGTTTCATCAGCAAGTATTTCAAAGTTAGTTTCATAGCCAAAAGTTCGCGGGCATTCAGCACCACTTCCAGAGGTATATCTGCATATATAAAAATCTGGTAATGGATGACCGCAGGCAAAATGCTGTGTATTCCAGAGATTGCAGACTCAATTCTGAATTCTGGCTCCATTCTGAGTTTCACCCTGATCAGATTTAGATCGCAACATTAAAAAAACAATTAAGGCACCATAGAGACCATGAATAAAACTAGAAACAAGCTGTTTCCTTAGTGCTTCTATACATATTAAATAAAACATGATCTTACCATCATTACAAGACTCGTATATAGTACCAGATCATCCGAGTCAAGGTGGTACAATTGGTTTATGTGTGGATGAATGCATGACGTATTCCATTTTGAGATACACAGTTGGTATACCTACTCACCCATCTACTACGCTGAAGTCTATGGAAGCAACTAGTTCATAGTGCTAGGGTAAATGCGACGAGCTCATACTCGCAACCGGTGCTAGCTGTGACCTGGATATGAACCCCAACTCTCACAACTGTACATATTGACGACTGAGCTCTCCTGCTATCCCTTATATCTCGTATATAATATGATATAATACGATACGATACGATACGATACGATACGATACGATACGATACGATACAATACAATACGATACGATACGATACGATACGATATGACAGTGAGTGACAGTGAGTGACAGTGAGTGACAGTGAGTAACCTAATGATACATACCAAAGGGTTACCCGACCATAGGCTACCTAAATCTTGGTAGATTCTAAGTTGCATCACATTGGCGACACTAGTCATTGAGAAATATCTAGGATCCTCTAGCTCTAAAAGAGAAATTTTTTGTACGCAAACAAGTTCATCCCATCTTTCCTTGTGAGCTGTGGAGCTTCATTGGGTATAATTTGTATGAATGTTTCTCTGAGCTCTATAAATAAATAAACAAATGCCTTCATGCAAACAGTATTATCACAATCATATCTAAGCAAAAAATTGTTTAGGATGATCATTCATTTATGCAATTAATCATTCTTTTGTTCGTCTGCTCATTTGTTCGGTTCTTCATCCATTTATTCATTTTTTGATACATCTATTGATTCAAGCTTGCATTTCACTTATTCATGCGTTGTATGTAGGGAATGAACAATTTTCATTTTTATTAGCAACTACGGGAAACAACAATAGATAGCAGCCATGGTTTAGTGCCTAGAACATAGAGTTATCCTCCCCTAGGTGAGGGTCATTCTATGGCCTAGAAATGATAAAACACAATCTCTATATACTCTTTTGATTTGGGGATGCCGGATGGAGAAAAAATGTTGACTTTGTGCATAGTGTTTTCTGCATGGTCACTAACCTGTTTTAGCGAAGTCACGTCCCCACCAACCCATGGTTCCAACCTGTGCCTTTACCGTGAGATTATTCTCAAAGGCTTTCAGCAAAGCTCTACATTCTGAAAAAAATAGTTTTCGACTTTCATTTCATAATATTGTGTGACTGATGTTGGGTTGAGAACCTGAGTTCATTTGTGACGCATTGCGTTGCGTGGTTTCAGCACCCTGCTTCACACATATTTTTGACAGGTTTTTCTACATGATTTTGTGTTATCCTGAATTTTGACCCGGATTATCTTCTGGACTTGATTTTTGGCACCGGTCTTTGTTTGACTGAGTAGAATCTTTCATTTTCATGAACGTTAATGTACAAAAGACCTGTGGTCTCATTTAAATTAGGTTATCCATGTAAAATAAAGTTTTCAAATCAAATGAGTACATGCAACACAGTGAATCATATTCTGTCATTGATGTCTTCCAAAAAAAAACAACTGATAAAATCAAATGATCTAGTGGGATCATCAATAAATGCATAGGCTGGTACACCTAGTTAATTATATGTTAATTTTCTGTGCAGTTAGTTTTAGTTCAGGCACGATCATTCTGACTTGATTCATATACCTCTGGGTGAAAAGCTGCAGGAGTCACTGACAGGAGAATAAATATTAACTTTCTCTTTGTAAGTCCATCCTGTTTTAGGCATGTAATGATGGGTTGTCTGGCCAAGCGTTCTCTTCAGTAGTGTGCACTGACTCCTCTTGGGAGACTGGACATTATACGACTTACACGTATCCAGCTTGTCGCAATAATTCGAACATTCTACACATAAAACAAAACATAGCTAATGCTCGTTTTTTTTAAACCAAAGAAGTCTGTACCACAAAGATTATTCAACGTTCAATTGTTCCACACGTCTGTACATGAACAAAGGTGGACACACTGATCTCATTGATATCATGAAGCAGGCCTGACATACTGCATCAAATACACACCAAGTTTAAAGTACATAATTATATTAAACCGTACATGTATGATCGGTGATGATGCATGTCACTGTGTCCAATAAACGGAAGCATTGCTATAATTGTTACCGACCTTCTTGAGTGTCGACTCTCAGCTTTGCTACAGTTTGCCTATTCCTGTAATTTGTTGAGCATTTCTTTGGTTGGACATCTATTAACTTGCATAAAAAGAAGAGTCATAGTGAGAGGGTAAAGCACCGCTGTGGGGTTCTACATAAGTTTTTTAGATGATGAGATATTATGAATATTTATTTTTTTAAATTAGTGCAAGTGTACGCACCGGTTTACTTTTAGTCTGAAGCAGTCCGCAGTCAATAACAAAAACATGACAATTCCGTTTCCCAAGAGGCAATGCATAATTTAAAATTCTGTCTTTTGACAAAAGGTTATAAGATGGAACTCTCCTCAAGGATCATGAGTTTAGTGCAATGATCTGCATGTAGAATGATTTCTATGGGCCCATTGGCACGGACTTTGCTATATTATTGTTGCAATCATAAAGAGAAAGATAGGTCATGTATCCATGGGGTTTAATATTATATAGAGGTACAGGTTGGCAGTCAGACATTATAATACATGTATGTACCAAATAAGGATGAATGCTTGCTATGAAACATGGATTATGAGGGTGTTATAATGGTTAAAAAGGTTGCATTTTTTAATCAGTATCAAGGTTTTCCATGGGGCCACTTTTTATAGGGGCTAAAGTATATCTATATATGCAGTGATGTGTCACTGATGTATGGTAGAAAATATGATATAATACTTACCCACATACCCCAGTGTCTTTATATACATATAGCGAAACCATATACACATATACCCAATTACCCATATGCACTACATTCAAATTAATCACCATTATTTATGTAGAAATATGTAGTTTTGTCATAAGAGAACAGATTTGCAGGGTTGGGAGTATTGTTTTTTAATGAGTAATAGTTACTGGATTAGTTCCTTTACAGTATCAAATGTAACGTAATCTTTACCTATTTTAAAAAGTGATGATAAGGCGTATATTCTTGACAATTTTTGGAGTATTGATTATTGATTATGTTTTTTGTTGAATAAGTGAACAATTATAGAGTCATTTTCCCACAATCCAACTAGTTCACAAATAAGTCAATTTTTTTTATCACACATATTACTTGTTGTGCTCATTAGACTGAACTCCCTCAACCAATAAATAAGTCCGAAGTGAAGACACATCCTGCATGACAGAAACATGCCCTGACCTTGATAGTCTACATAGCACTCATCATGGCACCAAGGCTTCAATAGCAATTGACCACACCAGTTCAGAATTGAAATATAGCAAGGTTATCACTAAGAACCTTAGTCTTGAGTTGACTAAAGAGAATTTGTTGGCTTATATTCTTCGGTCATCAGTCATGATAGCTCAGTAGGGGAAATGATGTATCTCATTGTCTGTCCTCTCTGTGGCCCGTGTTCAATGTAGATCAAATTCGTGTTTTCTGTTTACTTTCAGAATGGTTTCTCACAAGAGGTATAACCCCTATAGCACCATCCAGTGTCACTGCACTATCCGAGGAAAAGTGTCGATTACATTCCTTTTATTTTCAAGTAAATAACATGAGGCATCTTTATTTTTTATCAAAGTGAGGACTATCGAATGGTTATTTACTTTTTCGAGTTACTACAATCGCTGAGATTTGAGTGATTTTTGTCA
>Ga0224511_10003107_pt1 | contig 11724 bp, 11 predicted proteins | sample SF_May12_sed_USG_2_FD_169988 | JGI IMG/M metagenome (GOLD analysis project Ga0224511, IMG submission 169988) | Sediment microbial communities from San Francisco Bay, California, United States - SF_May12_sed_USGS_8_1 | ecosystem: Environmental > Aquatic > Marine > Sediment | place: USA...
ACCAATTGTTGATTGGAAGTACAGGTTACAGGAGGTTCTGGTTCTTTATCAATACAAACTCCGTTTACCAATTGTTGATTGGAAGTACAGGTTACAGGATTAACTGCTAATTCACCACCGACATAATCAAGAGTAAGTTTACTGGTGTTTCCACCATATTTTGTTTCAACAACATAATCTCCATTCAACTTCCACAAAATGCCACCTGCAATAAATGAAAATTCAAAAGTACCATCAGAGTTTGGAATCAATTGTCCTACAGTTACAAGATTGTTTTCGGGAGATTTTACTACATAAGTGACTGCACCTGCAGATTGTGACAATGGATCATAGTCCTTTAATGAACCAGATATAACAATATTTGCACCATTTGCAACAATGTCAATATTTGAAGAAGTGTTTACTGGTAAAAGATTATGACTATCAGCAAAGACAGAGCTATTGACACCATAAGATAAAATAGATATTGACAACAATGTAAACATTAAGAATACAGTTAATCTCATTTTCATTTTGATTCATGAATTGAGAGTATTTATATTTTCAACGAAATAAAAATTGACCATATCATACTCTAAGTATACCTTTTTTGATAAGAAATTGAAGTGATTTAATAAAATCTTCATCAGAGATCATCCCATCAGTCCACCATAATGCATTACTTTTGAACCAGTCAGGAATTGTAGGATTGATAACAGAACCATTTTCAATAGAAGGGATTGTAATTATGCTTTCCTTAATCAGATATTCGATTCCGTCAATAAATTCAGAATTTGAGATGGAGGTAGAGGCCCATAGTTTTGCGTTATTTTTGATCCAATTAGGAATTTTGGTGGAAAAAACTTCAAAAGATGTGGTTCCCAAATCAGAATTATTATGGAATAAATGAATTTGATAAAGTCCAAGTAAAGAATTTTCATTAATAGAAATTATAGCTCTATACCCTCCACTACTAGAAAGAACTGCACCAAAATTTTGAGAGTTTCCATCTGGAGAAATTATTGTCACTTCCAATGGAATTCCACGTATGTGATTATTCACATTGCCTGAGAGAGTGATTTCCTCAATTTTTCCTGAAAGTGGCTTCATTATTTCATATGAACTGAGTTGTGGTGAACTAGAAACAGAAGTATAAGACTGATTTCTCAGTAAACCAAACGTATTTGCATTACCAGAACTATCTCGTGAATCATAATATTTGACATCAAGACTTCCTCCTGCTGAAGAAATTAATGCAGTACCAGACTTATTGCAAATTTTTGAAGGCATTTTGAATGTACCCTCAAAAATACCAGTACTAGGTCCTGTTTCAACCAGAGTAAATCCAGTGGCGCCAAGACCACCATGTTCAATTCCATCCACAGTACAACGCTTGTAACGAATGTCTTTAATCAAAACTTCAAGTAAAGCAATTCCATTCTTACCAACGGTATCGACATTATTAGAATTTGGATCATCAATTACGAAGTAGATGTCGACTTGATCGTTTTTCAAGTTAAGATCAGGATCTTTGAGAGTAATTGTAACTGGCTGTCCAAACCGAAATGTTTGTGAAGAAAGGGTAACGCCTCCAGAATGGGTCTTAAGATCAGATTGTGTGGAAGTAGTAGTTATTACACCAGTTACATCAAGATCAGAGTAAGATATCGTAATACCTGATTCGTCAATTAGTCTATTTGTGACAACAATTTTTATCTCATCACCGATAGTTTGTATGGTTTGAATAAAATTAGGATCTAGTACATTTAATTGATTTGCTACAGCATATTCAAAAGTACCTTCAAAAGTTGAAGAATTGTCATTTGTTTCTTCTAATTCAAGACGATAAATTGAATTGTTAATACTTTGATCATTTTTTAATCCAAAAGAAAATACATCAAAAATGATTGGCTGTTTTTTGGTTTCATTAGAAATGTCAATGACGCCAACGTCGTTTGCTGAAGAATCAAAATCAATTACAAGAAAAACATTCCCATTTTTATCCAAAATATCTGTTACATCAGAATTATCAATTTGGATAAATCCTTGTGATGATGAAATGTCGCCTGCATCTACAATTGTGATTGGTGATGAACCAAGAGATCCAAAAGTCAAAGTAAACGAAGTATCGCTAAAGTCAGAAACCCCTAAATCTTTTTCAAATGATCTTAAATCATAATTTATCCAGTTTGTGCCTCCTGTATTAGATTTAGAACCATCAAGTAAAATTGAAGCAAATGAGGATGCAGTAACTCCCAGATTTACTGAAAACATGTCATACGAGACAATTCCTAGTGTAGTAGTATCAATAATCAATCTATCAGAATTAGTGTCAGGCACAGAAGAGAATGCATTAGTACCACCTGTCAGAACAGGAGAAGTGGAATGAAATTTAACATCTTTAGCACGTTCCATAGTTATTGGATTTCCAATCGTCACTGTAGGAATTATTGCTGTTTCTCTAAACACATCCAAATCATCATCAGCACCAGTGTTCAGATTTTGATCTGGATCTATCAGAATAACAGGATATTCGGTTCCAGGACGGAGATCATTAGCATTTCCAATAGTTAGAGCAGGGTCATCATTAAGAGAAACAGAAGCAGTTGACAATCCTGTCAAAACTGAAAGGGAATCTCGATTGTAATTGATTTGTCCAGTTTGACCGCGTAGGGCATTATCAAGTGTACTGATAACAGATTGATCATTAGAATCAAAACCTTCAAAGATTCCAGAATTGGGCCCTTTTTCAATTAATGTGACGATTTTAGAGTATGGGCCTGGAACTCCGTCATTAACAAAAGACTCAGGTTGATCACTGTTAGTTTTTAGTTTTAGAACATTTCCAAGTTCCAAAGAAAGTTCACCATTATTTTCAAACCCTAGACTTGAAAGATAAGGACGTAAATCTACCAATCCGGCATTTCCATTGGCAGCATCATTTCCAGAATTATCAAATGCTTGGTAAAAAGTAGCTACTGGAGATTCTACATTAAATGTCCAAGAATCTTCATCAGTAGGATCCTGATTTAATTGAAAATCATTTACAATTAGAAAGACTTCAGCACTGTTTGGATAAAAATCTCTATCTATGCTAAAAGAGATATTTGGAATTTCATCATATTTTAAATCAACTCGTTGTGGTGTACCAGCTGGGTTGTATTGAATAGTTACATCATCAAATGAAAATAATTGGATAAATGGCCATGCAGATGAATCAATGCCAATTTGTCCCTTTCCTGTAGTTGTGGGACCAGTATTAGGGAAGTTAGACGGAGTTTTTGCTTTTCTAACGACATTATTGCTGTCGTTAGGGATACCAGTACAACTATCATAGGGATAGGCCACACCATCAGCATCACTAAGATCAACACCTATTGTAGCAGTACCTTCTGTCGTAGTACAGATGGATCCAAAATCCAACCCTTGCTTTGCTATAGTAGAAGGTATTGTAGAATCTGCAATTGTTGCTTTGTCTATATTTGCAAAATATGCATACCAATTACCATCAGTTGCCTGAACCATTCGGAGTATTTTTCCATTTATTGTGACATCAGGTTCACCCTTACCTTCATCTGTGTCTCTAATATTGTTATCACGAATTACTACTTCAATGACCATAGAACCTGAAAAATGATTACGAAATTGAGAGTTTTCAGCAGATACAAACAAGTTTGGATTGCTCGAGGCATCAACATTTGTCACAGGGATTAGGAATATTATCGAGAAAATTACTAGCAAATAGATATATTTTCTATTCAACAGTTCAGAATCCTAGTTTATCACAAATAACTTTGTCGTACCACTTATCCTTAGAAAACGGTAATACGTGATTCAAATTATCAAAAAGGAGGAATGTTTGTTCAAAGAACGAGAGTATTACAAGTTTCACTTTTAGCTATATTTTCAGCATTTTTGGTTGAATTGATTTTTGGTTTAATCTCAAATAGCCTAGCCATCATTACAGATGGCATTCATGCATTATTGGATAGTGTGGTAACAATGGTCTTACTTTTGGCTGCAAGAATGGCAATGAAGCCAGCTGATGCAGAGCACACCTATGGACACGGCAAAATTGAATCATTAGGTGGAATGATTGGAGGAATCGCAATTTTTTTGATTGCATGTTTCTTTATTTACGAATCCATTCACAGATTACAAAGTCCGCCTCCAACTGTTTTGCCAGGATTGTTGGCAATTCTTGCAGGATTATACACCATCGGGGTGGATATTTTCAGATTAGGTCTGCTACGAAACTCAATTAAGAAAATTGGAGGAGCTACACTCAAAGCAGATTTTTATCATGCATTCATGGATCTTGGATCCACATTAGTTGCAATTATCGGAATAGTTCTAGTTTCATATGGATTGTATTTTGGTGATTTTGTTGCAGCATTGATACTTGGAGGGTTATTGGCAGTATTAAGTATCAAACTAGTCTACAAAACTGCTCTTGATTTAACAGACATCATTTCACCTGAACTTGTAAAGGATGTTAAGGAAATCACAATATCCACAGAAGGAGTAATTGATGCAGGCCCAGTATTGATGAGAAGATCAGGAGATACAATTTTTGCAGACATTACAATATCATTAAGAGGAGACACTAGTTTTGACAAGGCTCACGAAATTTGCAACGATGTTGAGAGAAATATAAAAGATAAAATTTCAAATTCAGCAATCACCGTACATTTCGAACCAAATTGGCAAGACGTTCCACTAGATGCAAAAATTCTAGAAATTGCAAAAGGAGTGGAAGGTGTTAAAGACGTTCACAATGTAAGTACGCATAAAACCAAAGGCAAAATATATTCAAATTTACATGTAATGATAGATAGGGAGATGAATCTTTTATCTGCTCACAAGATTTCTGAAATAATTGAACAAGAAATTCATAAAAATATTCCAGAAATAGAGCACGCTACAATTCATTTAGAGCCTTTTGTCAAAATACCGGAAAATTTCAACTTGGAGGACAAAATCACTGAAAATAGAATCAAGACAATATTAGAAAAATATTCGGAAATTAAAAAAATTGGAAGAATAGTGTCTTTGAATTTTGAGAATATTCTCAAAATAGATATCGACTGTTCGTTTGATAAAGAATTATCAATAGAGAAAGTTCATGATTTGATATCACAAATAGAGCACGCGATCAGAGCAGAAAGAAAAAATTCAGTCATAACAATACATCCAGAACCCATTTAGAACAAGATATTGGCCATATGCATGACTAGCAGTTCCACTGCGAAACCAGAAAATACCGAAAAACTGGAGAGGTTTTTGTCATATTCATTTTAAATCATCTTTATTACGACAATTGAAAAATTGCAGATCCAATTCCAAGAAAAATCACTGATTTGATAGGCGACTAAACAAATCCATCAATCCAGACACCGAAAAAAGTAGGGCATAATAATCATATAATTTGAACGAAAGACTTTCAGAACTAATTGTAGTAATTTTATTATTTAAATTTAATCTAAGCTAATTTTATTAGTTTAATCTAACTTAAGGTTAATTATTAACACTCTAAAAATTAGGTTTAAACTAAAGAAAACCAGTATTAGTTTGTGCAAAAATCAGGAATCGCAGTGGTAGTTTCAGGAGGCATAATTATCATAGGACTATTTCTATTAGTTTTAGGAAATCAATCTATTCTAGAAGGAATTATTCAAGACGATGGAAAAGTGAGTTCTGAGCAGACACTTACAATTTCCAATGATTTTGATTCACAAATGACATCCACCGGAGTTTTTGCGGTTCAGATTATAGAGTTCCAAGAGGATGTATTTTCTGTAAAAATATTGGATCCGTTTGATATAGAAATAATATCTCAAGAAATTAATGGGGAAAATATTGAAGATGAATTTGAAGTTTTAGACACAGGGACTTACAAATTAATTATTCAAAGTAACAGTAATGAAGAGACTCAAGTATTTGGAGCTATCGGACCACTGCCTGATTCAGGAAAGAAAATTTTTGGGGTTATTCCAGTTTATGTTATTGTTGCTGGAATGATAGGTTTAGCTGGAGTCGGTATATTTGGTATTAAAAACAGAAAAAGATCAGTTTAGATAACTATCCATTTTTTCAAGACCGCTAATCGTAGCATCAAAATTATCACTGTTTTCGACTATACTGTTAAGTTTCTCAGAATTAGCTGAAAGTAAAAGTTTCCCATCATTAGAATTTTTGAAGATGAATCCACATTCAATCAAATAAGAAAGTCTATCAAGAACATCATTTTCAGATATTGAAGATTGTTGTGCTAAATATGAGCATTCTTTTTCACCATCTTCAAGCTCTGCTAAAATTGAAGAGGTTATTGGATCAAACATACAATCAACGATTTTTTCCTTATCAAAAGCATCATCCATTTGTATATAACATGAAAATTAGAAATTATTAACTTTTTGAACATGTTGTCCCAATAAGATAATTAAGAAAAAGGGATTTTGTAGAATTATGCAAAAGCTTTGTAGTCAAGATCCATCTGGAAAAGGTGAGCACTGTTTTTGCATAGACATAGAGGCTCAACGAGGTATCAAAAAATGCTGTAAATGTAATCTATGGAACATTCAGGGAAATGATTGGACAGAGGATGAAGATTTCAGATAATATAAAATCAAAAATATTCCAAAAGTGTGACTGGAAAATTAATTCATATGTAAAAAACATCAAGAAAATATTCAATTTGGTGCCTAGTATGGTTTTTATCGGGGTTTCTTTGAATTTTTGAATACTTGAGTAGTCAAGAATATAGACACATTGTAAGGATTGTGGGTAATGATATCCCAGGAGAGCGAAAAATGCTTGTAGGATTGACCCAGATTAAAGGAATAGGATATAATTTTGCCACAGCAGTTCTAGACACCTTAAAAATTAACACAAATTCCAATATAGGAAATCTTACCGAAGAGAATGTTCAGGCAATTGAAAAATTAATTACAGATCCTGTTGGAGGAAACTTCCCAACGTGGTTTCTTAATAGAAGAAAAGATATTGAAACTGGTGCAGATTTACATTTGTTGACATCAGACATTCCATTTACATTAAGAAATGATATTGAAAGAGAAAGAATAACTGCAAGTTGGAGAGGTTATCGTCATCTTAGTGGCTTAAAAGTTAGAGGACAAAGAACTCGAACATCAGGTAGGAAAGGTGGGGCAGTAGGAGTTGCAAAAGGAGGAATGGCAGCACCAGCGAAGAAGGGAAGTGCAGGAGCTCCGGCAGCACCAGCAGCTCCGGCAGCAGCTCCGGCAGCAGCTACGGAGAAATCAGAATAGGTGATTTGAATGGGAGATCCAAAATATCCACGAAGAGTTTGGAGAAAACCAAAGAGACCACTGAATTATGAGTTAAAAATGGAAGAGCTCAAAACCTTGGGCACATTTGGATTAAGAACAAAAAGAGAATTATGGAAGGCACACACAGAATTATCACGTGTAAGACATCAAGCTAGATCATTGCTTGCATTAAGACAAGAAATTAGAGAAGAAAAGGAACCAATTTTAATGAAATCTCTTGCAAGAATTGGATTAGTAAGTAGTGGTGCAACATTAGACGATGTACTTAATCTAAATGCTAACGATCTGCTTTCACGTAGATTACAAACTATTGTAACAAAGAAGTTTGGATTTAAGACACCATATCAAGCAAGACAAGCAGTTATTCACGGTCATATTATGATTGGAGAGAGAAAAGTAGACATCCCATCATATACTGTAACAGTTGCAGAAGAAGACAGTATTCATTTTACACCAGAATCTAAAATCCCAGAAATGTTAGAGAAAGGAAAATCCAAAGAATCTAAAGTAGAAGCTGTTGAAGAAACAGTAGAAGCTGTTGAAGAAACAGTAGAAGCTGTTGAAGAAACAGTAGAAGCTGTTGAAGAAACAGTAGAAGCTAAAAGTTCTTCAACAGAATAATTAAAAGACAATATTCCCGTTAACATCACTAGTCATCAGATAAATAACAATATTCAATTCTTGCTGCTATGAAAAATTTCAGAACCAATTCTTGTTAAAGAGTTAAGAAAATGGTACGAGTGTATGATAATGTTGATTTTGTAAAGGAGTTAAATAATAAAAGGTAACTAAAGAAAAATTAGTTATAATAAAGTAAATAATCGATGATATTCTTTTTCTACCAAATCTAAATATTTTGTGGAATCATTTCCAGTTTTTATCATAGAGGAAATTATGGTTCCACCGGCACCGACCCCTTCTTTTGCAAATCCTTCAGAAAATGCATTTAAACCAGAATATTTGGAACTTTCTAAATTAGGATTCACAGAAATTGCAGGTATGTCAGCAATTTGTTCAACTAGATTCGTAAAATTTGCATTTTGATCATTTGTAATGTATGAAGTGGTTCCAATTACAGTATTTTGTTCATTAAACCCAATTTTAGATGCAAATGCTAATACTGCCATCATCTGAGTTCCACCTGCAAGCATAACCTTAGAAACATCAGCTGCAGAACTTAACATTCCAGCAACAAAAGGAATCATGGGATCACCTACTTTAGATACAATACTGTAAGGATGATCAGAATCAATTCGTTTAAGGGCAGAATCAACAATTTGATTTTTTAACTTCACAGGATTATTTGGGATACTAGAACTTACTTTAGCATCAAATCCCAATCCCCTCAATACAGCTAATGCAGTTGTGGTTCCTCCAGGAATACTCTCACCAATCACTAGGCAATCAGTGAGTGATGCTAAACTCCTTCCAACTATTCTGCCATAATCTACAGCATGAGATACTTGAGAATCAGTCATTGCATCATAAACAGAAATATTTTTTCCAAATTGTAGACCGGTTTCAATAAATGGTAATTGTGGTAAAACTTTACTGCCAGCATTAATAGTCAAATGTGGAATACTAGAAGATTCTAAGGCAGTTTTGGTAAGTAATCCAGGAGTAGGTTTCCCATCTGGAGTCATAGGTATTTTATCTATAGTTTTACAATATCCATAGTGAAGGTATTCTGCATCAGCTGGTGGTGTAAATTGAATGGAGTTCATATCTGCGCCTGCAAAAGTGATTCCAGGAACTTCACATGTTTCAGTATAGGACATAACAAACGAAAAAAGAAATCTTCCCGATTTCATAGTTTCAACAAAACTATTTCCGTTAGATATATTTCCATGTAGTTCAAAATTTTCCAAGAACTCACTACCCCATCATTTCAATAAATTGTTGTTCGGTTCGTTTTTGCATAACATGGTTTGTGATCTTTTCTTGCCCAATAGTAGATACTTCAGAATGACCATAATTATGACCAGAATATAATACCAGATTGTCATCTAGTGAATGTAGAACATCAAACAGACTGTGATACAGATCCTTTGCACTACCTCCAGGTAAATCAATTCTTCCGCAATTTCCAACAAACAATGTATCGCCTGAAAAAATCTTACCATCACCTATAAGACATATGCTATCTTTAGAGTGACCTGGTGTATGAAGCACTTTTAATTTTGAATTGCCAAATTCTATAAAATCACCATCATTTACAGTAATGTCATGCTTCAATTCAGAATATTCATGTTGAACAATTGGAGCTTTAGTTGATTTAGACATTGCTTCATTTCCCAGAGTATGATCAAAATGATGATGAGTATTTACAATGTATTTGATTTTCAGATCATCTCTTTTTATGATCATTTCCAATTCCACTAGATCCCAAGATGGATCAATAATTATTGCCTCCCTAGTTGCTTCATCTTCTACAATGTAAGTAAAGTTTTGCATGTTTCCAACTTGAATTTGATGGACTTTCATAAGATACCCTCTTCAGCTTCCGGAGGAATTCCAATTTTTTCTACAAACAACTCACCTGTCAAATCTTTTCTCTTAGGAATCCCTTGTTTCATTTTATGAAAGGTTACTGTCATGTCACATTTTGTGTAAATATTTGCAGTTTCACCTGTTTGAGGATCTAATCCAGATGGGACATCAACCGCAAATTTATAGCATTCTATATCATTGATGAAATTAATTGCAGATGCATATGGTTCTCTAATTTCTCCAGAGATACCAGTTCCCAAAATACCATCCACTATAACATCAGGAGTAAAATCAAAATTAAATGAATCACCAGCCATCAATTTTACAGAAGGCATTTTTTGCAATATGGACCAATTCCAATTGCTTTCTTCAGTTTTGATTTTCTCAGGAGTGCCAAGAAGCATAACTATAACATTTGCATCATAACCAGCCAAGTGTCTTGCCATAACTAAACCGTCACCACCATTATTTCCCAACCCCACAAATATCAAAATATTTTTAGATTTGACATTACCAAGTTTGGTAATTAGTCTTCTAACGGATGCAGCTCCTGCATTTTCCATCATGAATTTTTTTAAAAAGCCCATATCGTGGCCTTTGTTTTCAATTTGATACATTTGATCTACCGTGATTTCCATACGATAAGTCAAACCATATCCAAAATAAGAGCTTTGAAAGTAAAAAATTTAGGTAAAAACTCCAAAAATCAATAGATTTATCTTAAAACTCTATAATGCAATTCAACGAGTTTCTCATAATCAGTTGTGTTTATCAATTCAAGTTTTTTCTCTTTTGTAATATTCTTGGAGGTATCTATTACCAAGTAAAACTGGAATAACGGACAGCATTGTCTCATCTACCGAATTGAGATTTATAAAAGTAGAAATTATTTCTTCCCCCTCCAACTAGCCAGATGTTCATTCCTGAATTAGAGGATTCATTTGTCAAAACATCAACATCATGTACAAATTGAGAGTTTTTATCTTGACTGTAATCATTGTTTCAAGTAAAAACATAGGATTTATTTTCTTGGTAAGGATAATCACCAAATGTCAGCATTTGATCGTATGTTGTTTTACTCATAATTACCGTGTCTACAGATTTCAAAAAATCATCATATCCAGAAAGCAAGTTTTCTGGAAGTCAATCAACATCACCACGCCCCCTAGCAATGTATCCATCCAAGATTGATGCAATAAAGAGAATAATTTTTCTTTTTAACATATTTTTCATAAATTTTGTTTTTTAAAATCATACTTTGGGAATAGGTTTTGAGTTTGTCAGAGTTTAGCAAACGGCTTTATCCTAGTTTCTAGAGATTTTTAACATGACTTTAAAGAATGTTAAAACATCACTAAATAAAATTTCAAAATCTTTAGGAGACGTTCAAGATTCAAGAGAATTCTTATTAAAAAATACAAGAGAAATCATCATTCTCTGTAGCAAATCAATTATCGCTGTCCACAAAGGAGAACTTGCGAGAGGAAAAAATAATTTAAAACAGGCAGACATCCTATTAAAAAAATACAAGAAAAAAGCAACTGGTGGTCTTGAAAGGTACTTGATTACTCCAGAACAAGAATTTGTAGAAGCAGCATGCCTTATCGCTATTGTTGAAAAAAAAGAAATACCTTCTGACAAAAAACTATCAGTAATGCCAGAATCATATGTATTAGGATTACTTGACTGTGTAGGAGAACTAAAAAGAATGATATTTGATAAAATTAGAATTGGAAAAATAGATGAAGCTACAAGAATATTTGATGTGATGGAGAATTTGTATCTGAATTTGTACACTTTTTCATTATATGACAAAGTAGTCAAAGAGGCTAGAAGAAAAATAGATATCAATAGAATTTTAGTAGACGATGTAAGATCAGCGATTACAGAAGAGAAAAGACGTAATGAACTAATCAAAACTTTACAGAAACTAGAAAAATAATTT
>Ga0224511_10003108_pt1 | contig 11724 bp, 3 predicted proteins | sample SF_May12_sed_USG_2_FD_169988 | JGI IMG/M metagenome (GOLD analysis project Ga0224511, IMG submission 169988) | Sediment microbial communities from San Francisco Bay, California, United States - SF_May12_sed_USGS_8_1 | ecosystem: Environmental > Aquatic > Marine > Sediment | place: USA...
GCACCTCGACATATCAAATGTTAATTTACCACATACACTCGCGCTTTGGTCAGGAAAGCGCTCGACATGTGGATGTAGCTGCATCAGCCTCTCTCCGAGGTCGTCAATCTGCAAGTTGAACAACACGCGCATGTCGTCCTGTATCATGACCCGTATCTGCTTCTCCAGTTTCACCTGACACTCGCGGCACAGTTTCTTGTCAAACAGGTCTACGTTCTCTACAATATAATGTGGACACTCGCCCTGAATAAGAAATTCTCGAATCATGTGAAGACATCGCACAATACATTCCATCAAGCCTTGTTCCCTCCACACGTGACTAGGTGTTCTCTCCAATGTAAAGAACAGTGCAGTCTTACAATAAAAAGTTGTAAACTTGCATCCCTCGTGTAAATGTGGTGTAAACTCCTGCTTTTTCAGCATTTTTAACACAATGAGACACTTCTTCTGCACGTTATTTAGACTGAACATCAGATGCCGTTCTATCAAGTTTGGCGTAACCCGCCACTCGATGTGTTCAGTAGGGCTCCCTCTATAACCATCAGCTACCAGGAAACAAGGACACTGTCTTGCAATCTCGAAAACCTCTGGTGGCGGCCAGTAGCCTGGTCTTATTGCATCAAACCATGCCAGGATCTCAGCAGGTAGTGAGGTGCACGGGAACGCCGCAACGTAATCAAAGTCCTCGGCGTTACTGTTAGATGGTCCACGTCTCAAATGATCAGCGCCGAATGCCTCAGCACATGAGCTGATTACCCATAAATTGCTGAAGAACACCCGTCCCTGTGAATCGATGACGTCATCAGGTTCCACGACACGTGTTTCGGGCAGCGGTTCGTCTGATCTCACCCACTGCAGAAGGTAATGCTGGGTAGGCGTTGACTCGTCTTTCACCATCAGAAGGTTAACCATTCCCCGCTTCCAGTCAGACCAGTGCAGCATGATGTTGACGTCGTTAATTGAGTAAAGCGTGTCGGTGTCTGACTGGAGACCGGGAGTGGTTGTACCTTCAGTCTGGCTTCCAAAATGAAAAGCAACAGCATTTTTTCCTTTTGCCTGTTCTGTAATAGTCCACATGGCTTCCCGATGTAGGAACGCATCCCTTCTCCTGTCGAAGATCAGGGTGTTGGCGCCGACGGCGTCCAGTCTCCGGCACAGCAACACGGACAGGGACGGGAAGAACGGAGGAATCCGGAACATGGCCTGAAGCAAACAAACCTTAAAATATGAAATGTGGTATACAGCTACTTTTAAATGACACAATGAAATTGTTCAACAATTATTACTTGTATATTTCTGCCATTTTTAGACTAAAACTTTATATCAGCATATGCAAGATACCGAAATCGAAAACTTAACGCTTTAATTAGTATGTCTAAAATATTAATCTGTATTTTTATCTCCATTATACCAGTTATAATATGGTTGGAAAGGATAATACTGACACCCATCTCTTGCAATAACAAACTAAAAACACAAACTATCACTATCATTTATACAATTAAAACCAAAATAATTATAATATATCTACTTGAATGTGGAATTTCATTTCATTGTTTCTATAAAGTTGCTTTGTGCGATAATGCATATTTGAGAATTCTTAGAATGTTCATATGTGTGGACATGTTCTTTTGTTAACTTCAATAAATGCACTTCTAATACAGAACAATAAGATTTCATCAAAAATTATTCCCCAGGACAAGCGCAGTAGATTTCTCTAAATCACTTCTTATTGGATAAAGTCAATAATTAATATATATACATATACACTTTATATCTACCCCCAGTCCATTCATTAGTTCGTCTATCTACACTATATATCGGTCCAGTTTCGGTTTAACACACGTACGTAGAAAGCCGCCTCTAAATAAACCGCAAGATATCACGGCTTCTTGCAATTTATTGCATACAGGAACTCCGTTTTCAGATCAATTATGTCAAAATGTCTTTGAACATCTCTTCCATTTATAATATAATACAGACTACAGATGAGGGTGAACTCCCCACCATTTGGAACAACGTGTACAGGGTAAGGGATTTAGGCTGAACGCATCTGAGCAACATTCGATAGTAACATTGGATATATTAACACACTGTGATATGTAACATGTTAATGGTTGTTTCTAACGTTGAATAATAGATCTAAAGTTATACAATTTTAGGCTTTATTCTTTATAGTTTTTGTTATTCATATTACACGATTACACTCTTTGTTTTACCACATCTTCATAATAGTTGATATTAGCCGGTTTACCTAAAATACCTGAATGAAGCAACAACAGACAAGCAGGCACCACTTTACCCACTTCCCCATTTTTTTTGTATTTGTTATAAAACAAGACTTTTCATCCTGATATTCAACATAATCTTGAGTTGATTAAAACTTTAAGCTTCTTCAAAACGTATATTTCAGTAAATTTTAAATTTAAGTGACACTTAAACATATAGTTGAATGTTAGTGGTTGCCTAAAAAAAGCATAAATTGTCTTTATGATTTATGATCTTGAAGTAAACTTTATGAACCACTTTACTTAGCACACATTTGTATTATTTTGTATAAATGCACACGTTTTACATTATTTACTTTCCAATTATCTCTAACTTGAGTAAATACGATATGTACCGATTAAAATGATGACTGGCACGAAAAATCTATATTCAGATACAGTTGGCTACTAAAACCCGGGATCCGGAGTATTCCGCTGGGAAGGGCAATACTATTTCAGATATAACTCATACGCATTTCGGCATTAGTTTTTGTAAACGGCACCCAAGCTTTTTTGTCGTCTAGATGATTACTTAATGTTATTAAATTAGAGAGTTGATATTGGCACTGTTATTTGTCCGAGGGCAGTCGTTTTGGCCCGGAGCTGACGGCTAAGGACTAATACGACTGTCCCGAGGACAGGTAACAGTGCTAATATTCATTTTATGACATTTTTATTGCACAAATATTAATTATTTAAACGAATAGAAGGTAAAGGAATAAATCCATCAAAGTTAGTACATTTAAGGGAGTCGAAATAAATAGTCAACTAACGTTTAGATTTTACTGAAAATCATCGCATCAGTGGTAGACAATCAAATAGCAGACAAACAGGGCCAATAAAAATAACACTTTCCGGCCCAGTCCGATAGGGATATTACTTATTGGACCGCTTATTAAGATTGCCAGTCTATTATTGGGCAGGGCTGGTGGAATGTTACAGGGCTTATAAATGGTATATATGTTATAATGAGTTTTATAATATATTTTATAATAGTAAATACTTTTTGACACGATCGTTCATCGTCACTTTAAATATAGCTCCATGGAGCACTGGACGATGAAGCCGAGGCACAGGGACCTACGTAAACAGCAGCAAACTTTCAATCTGATGACTAATACAAGAGCTACTTCAGAAGCTACATATGTATGTATAACTTGGGGAAAACTGACATCTTTTAAAAGGTGACACTTTGAGAGAGAAAAAATAGGGGAGGTGGCCGGGAAAAAGGCAGGGCGGCCCGAAAAAAGTCAGGGCGCGCAACCCTTCTAATCCAGTTAAGCTAAATCCCCACTATATACAATAATAGACTTTGAGCGGAAGTGCAATGAACAAGAACCCTAACGATTTATATATTTTTAAAGTTATTGCCTTTTGTTCATTCAATTGGTTTCTTTTGTCCTACACATATTTAAAAACTATTAGGGATGACTTCCGGAACCTTAATTCATACATGCAAATGAAACTAATAAAAAGAAGTGAAAATCACAAGAACTCTTTTTCTTTTTTCATATTGTGCAAGTATTTAGGAAAAGAAGTGCAATTTACTTTTGTTCCTGTATATAATGGCGGTATTGATAGATTGGAACTAAAGTACTGAGTAGAGCAAGTACTGTGCACAGTCACAAGAACATGACTCTGTGTTCTATCATTTTAGTCCATGCCGTTGGTTTATATTCAGCATTAATAAAACAATCATTTATAATAATACAATTCAATCTATCACATTTGGAAAAAAAACTTAGTTGTTCGGTAAAGTTAACAACAACAACAACAATTACCTTTATTAAATCATGATTGTAAACAACAACAACAGACAAAATATTATAGAGAAGTTTAAGGGGTAAGGATAGGAAGTGTCCAACTGAAACCGTATCTGTTTGTCTAAAGAAAAAAGTTAACAAAATATATATCTCTATAATGCCACCGTTTTGATAATATATTTTAAAAGCATGACCTAATTGTTATTTGAACATGTTCTTATGATAATAGACTACCTTTCTGAAGTAGTACATATCGAAGAGATATGTAACCATCTATTACCATATGTGGTGAATTATCCTAGATACAACTGACCATAACGTGATACCAACTCTAACAAGTTAATTGGACAGCCGCTTTGTAATTATGTTGTAAGGAATAAGCCGGCAGGTAATAGCGAGTGAATTGAATTGTCTAACATGTTATTATACTAGTGTAGTTTCACCACAAATTGTCAAGTAAATATATTTATATATACCATACTTATACGCATAGCTGTAGGGCTGGTATCTTGATGTCAAGATAATTAAAGCACTGCATATGCCGGTTGAAGTGTTTCACATATAATATATTATTTACATTCCACCATATCATGTCTTTCAGCATAAATCAAATATCTCTTATCTTTAAACAAAAACCATCAGTCCATAAAACCACGTTGCTTTTAATCCGTTGCAGTTTGCCTAATATTGTATCTGCATGTCATAAAGATATACTAATGGTAAATTGGAACGGATGTTTTGTACTTTTGTGTAATATATAATTGTTCTTGTTAAACGGTACATAACACATGTCACTATAATAAACAATTTCTTATCGTTGTTATCTGATTGTACTGCGTGTAACGATCACCACTCTATTATTGGGTATGAATGGTGGAATGTTAAAACGGCTTATAAATGATAGTTATGTTATAATGAGTTTTAAAATTATTGTCATATGTGTACATAATTATTGTCATTATCATACACCGTCATTTTAAATATAGCCTAGTCCATGTCATAACTAATACTATAGGAAACATGGTATTTTGCTGCCCGATACAGGAAAATACGAGACGGTCGGAAGATATAGGACGATGTTTTGTCCTCAGCATGTACGGTAGATAAGAGACTGCCATTCTGAAGAAGTACACATTGAAAAGAAATATAATCAAAGTATTACCATCTGTGGTGAATTATCCTCCACTCCACGTGTCTTATTATCTACCCGGATTGATACGGTGGTTTACATGATTGTATAAAACGTCTTCATTATAAATTGATTAAGCTGCTATACCAGCGTAAAGTTTTAACCGTCTTATGTTCACAATAAATGTCTTTCCACTGACAATGTAACTGAGCAACTAGCAGGCCTACGTGATGACGCGGTTATTTACACGGCGACTAGGAATTTCTCTACTTTCGATTCTGCATTATTTGCTTTATTGTGAATTTTCATTGTAAATTTTGAGGGTTTTTCCCACCAACCTGTTCGGAGCGGTTTGTTTCGGCCAAAGAAAAAATGTGTGATTTTGGTTTATCGAAAAATCTCTCAATATGTTTATGATCTAGTTTAAAAACTAGATTTGTGTTAAATATATTTTCTTTTCTTTTATATGTATCCAAAATACTCATTTATTATTTTTCATTCCATCAAATCATAATCGTTGAATATCGTTGAATATTTTGTTTCTCTTATGTAATAATACTTGATATAAGGTGACATAATGAACTGATCAGTGCTGTACCTATGAGTGTATATAAATATGATTGTATTGTGAGTCGGAGGCCTTTAGTCTACTAAATGAACTTGTTGAATTTAATTGTTAATCGCTACAAAAATATAAGAAGACTACGATTAAGTACTGCATCAAAAGTAAGAACATGTACATCTAATTTTAAAGATAACAGTTGCCTTTATTTCTAAAATATCTGTGTATGTTAATGTTTGTTTATATAGTGTTCAGTGACTTTCACCCACAAATCATAAAACATGTTTACACACTTCATACACAAAATACTAAACGGAACGTATTGAGATTTATAAACAATATGTTAAACATTTATTCAGACAATTATCGAAAACATTTAAAAGTATTCAACGTTGGGGACCACCATTGAAGTACATTTTGCATTGATATTGTGTTTCTCTTATGTAATAATACTTGATATAACCATGAAAATACGTGGCGTTTTTTTTGAAGTCGAGAATACAATTATGCCCCACCTGCCTAAACAGTACATTCCACGCAGATTCCCCACTTTCCGCAAAATTCCCAGGAAAATTTAAGATTTGCGAGGTAACCCGCGGAGGACATTATTTTGGTCATTCACAAAATTCCGCGGAGTTCCGCGGAGTTGATAAAACTCCATGGAGGAAAACTTAAAGGCAGAACTCGCGCTGACCGTCAAGCTTCATTGGTTTTATTGGTCCGCGGAGAAACTACGAGTCAGTTATCGCTGTCAATCTTTAAATATACATTAAATTTGTGTTCTGTACAACTGCATGGACAATACAATTTCTTTCTTATATAAATGCAAAATGTACATTTATCTGTATACAATTCAACTGATGATATTTACAAACGGCATTGATTAGACATGTATTAATGTACATGCTCTTTTAAGCGTTGAATACACAATTATGTAGAAACCGAATAAGCAAACCCGACTAAAGGTTTCAATGTAGGTTATCTACACAGTATGTGGTATGTGTGTGGACATGCAACCTCCATACAATGAAAGCCTTGGGCTGCGCACTGTCTTAAGGGGATCATACCGTATCTTCGCCATCCTTTGTTGAATGATTGCTGACGGTAGGGCAAACCGATATACATTTTAAGATATAAGGACTTCGATCGGTGGATTATAAAACTGTTTCACAATTTATCCATGGAGGAGAAAAGGATAGTCCCAAAGGATGATTGACATGGGGAAACGGTGACATCGGTATTGCTGAAGCTGGTTATTACTAGTCTTATAATTTGTGAAACTATCGATACCCCTTTGCACATAGGCAGACGTCTGTTAAAACACCTAACTTATATACATGTACACAAAGTTCCCTGAAGGATCAGAACCCCACAGTGAAGTAGGCGTGTCCGTTTCCGTATCCGAATTTCCATATAACCGTATTCGGTAAACAATTGTATACTTTGATGAACGTTGATGCAAATCTTGCCGTTCGTATCAATATCCTCATATCCGTTTCCATAAACGGCGTTTGGACCAAATGGCTCAATGGACATCATTTGAGAATTGGAGACGCCGGGACAACACGTTAGCGCGTCGTGAGCGCCCCGCGTGCTATGAGGGACGCTCTATGAATCCTGCATCTGGAGACGGCGTTTGCAATATTATTTTACAATAGTTCAAGTAATCAAAAAATATATTATAATGTATTTACAAGCAATCGTTTATAATAATGTGTTAATAAAAATCAATGCAAATGAAATGTTCATTTACGTAAATGTTATTGTCAACCTTTACAGCTGTAAGGGCTTCATATATAGTGTAAAGACGCTGTGGTAACATCGGTTGGACGCCGTAGGGACGTTGTGGACATGCTATAAGTGGACAATTTAATATTTCAGGCATACTGCGTGGCAACATCACAGAGCGCTGACATATTTTCTAATCCCTATGTCATCGCCGTTTGGTGTAGTGGAGGATTTATTTTAATTTATGTTTGGCAATACCTCTGACTTTAAAAGATAAATCAAATCCAAATAGACAGCCTTCGTATCAAGCGTCTAGCAAACAAGGCGATTGCAAATTAAGTTTATTTAATATCGATGTTGAACAGTATGCTGCTTAAATATGCATTTAAAATCATTTTAACTGTCAAACATATAACATACCTTAAACCTCTGTGCTATAAATGTGTTTGCTTTATCTGTAGTCCATGACGGTAACCTACAATCGTGACCGGGTTAATTATTTAAACTTGTTTAGCAATCTGTATTAAGATTTAGTGATGTCTAAAGATAGCAAACAATTAAAGCGCAAATACCTAATAACACCGATAAAGCTTTTAGGCCTATATTTTGGCCTTCAAAAAATTGCAACATAATTTATTTTGCGATTAATATTGAGTTTATACATTTATAAATGTTGTCTTCAAAATCTAGACAAATCTAAGCATGGTTTTGCCGAAACATGTGTTTTTTTCATATACGTAACAGTATAATGCTTGCAGTTTTCAGAAATACGTCAAATTAGGTATCTTGACAACAAATTGTCTACATGTATAAATGTATTGCAATGAGTCATATAGCAGTCAATATATCAGTCACTGGTTTTGGGTCGTTGTCTGTGTCCTGTTGGTTTGTCCGCATATACTCTTTCAAGTTTGTGCAACAAACTTCTTTTACACTTCTCATGTGATTGAGATGAAATCTTATAAATTTGTGGCCAGATAGCACTGTGATATACTAATATAGTAAGGAACCTAAGAACGAACTACTCGGGTAGCTAAATTGGTAGAATATCTGACTTGCAAGCGGGGGTCGTGGTTTCGATCACCGCCATGAGTAAATGACTTCTGGCCTGGGTGTCTACACCACGTTAAGTTTACTGTGGTGTATAAAAACAAACCTTAACAAAAAATGCGAGCCCGTGTAGCTCAGTTGGTAGAGCACCAGACTTGCAAGCGGGGGTCGTGGTTTCGATCACCGCCATGAGTAAATGACTTCTGGCCTGGGTGGGTACACCGCGTTAAGTTCACTGTGATGTATAAAAACAAACCTTAGCAAAAATGTGAGCCCGGGTAGCTCAGTTGGTAGAGCACCAGACTTGCAAGCGGGGGTCGTGAGTTCGATCCCCTCCCTGGCTTAATGACTTTTCGGACCTATCTATTCATTTGATCTTCTAATTTTAGATGTGACAGTTTGATTCAAACAATACATGTTTAAATTTACAATAAAAGGTTAGCACAAATTTAACACATGTGCCCGTTCAAATGTTGCCATCCACAACTGTATCTGCCAATTACCGAAGTTTCAGCTCATATTTCTAAGTTCAGGAGTAGATAGGCATGGACATATATCTACAGCCAATTGACCTATCGACATCTAGCACAAAATGGCGTTTTGACGAACCAGATTTGTCGGGTCATCTATGCATAGATCCATTGCTGGCCATAATCCCTATAATCTGTTTATCTTAACAATAGTTTACAGTAAGAATTAAACCACAAGCTAGTTGCTAACAATAGTTCACATGGCAATGTTTGTGGTTAAATCTATTCATATTCAAATTAATGGTCAGGTTATGGATCTATCAATTGTATTCACTTGTCAATCATGCCTATGCAAATCGCTATCACAATCACCTAGTCCGATAATTGGTCAGTAATATTATAATGGAGCGATATGACTTTCATATTATAATAGTATTCAGGCAAGCGATGCGTAAATCATGAAGACCAGGACTGGAGGGCGGGCTGTCGATATGTCAATTGACAGGGGCTGAACACTTGCCAACAAAAGACTCCTGTCATTGAAAATAAATTTGCCCCTGGCAAATTGTTCATGCAAACAGACCTTTGATACACCAATCTAAAGTTACTAAATGGAGATATATATTGATTCCGGAATGGGAATGTCCGACTGGGTTAGCTGTAAGCAATACCCGCCCCCAAACTTTGATCTATAAGGATGTACCCGCCAACACAGAATGCTGTAAGCAATACCCGCCCCCAAACTTTGATTTATAAGGATGTACCCGCCAACACGGAATGCTGGGTTCGTGTTTGTACGGGCCATATTGTCATGTTGCCCTTAAACTTAAAATGTCTACATTGATTACAGCATTCCTTCGTTGAGCATCTAGTCAATATATAGTATGTATGTATTTAGGCCATTGCACTATACCATCTGTAAAATATGCAGGGTATGATAAATGAAGGCTATTTGTTTTATTATAAGAGTCTATACAAGTTATGTGTGCGGTATTCATCACATTTTTGATTTGCTAGCGGGTTACAATTTAGTCCGATCACGCGTTCTAGAACGATGATATGTACTTTCATTCACTGATAACATTACGCCATTAACCCAAATATAGGTATTAACGAACAACATTGAGATTTCAGGTCGATATTTTACGTCAGAAGTATTTTAATCAAATGAAGTCATGCAGGTGCAGTTGGCACATTTTGTTATCATTTGTTAAACGTGTGCCTTACATGGCAATAAATTGCGTAACATGTGTACTTCACAAGATGATGAAAACTAGGTAAGAGTGGAATAAGGTTTAATTTATCCTGACAGGCTGAGCAACTCTAACTTCCTCGTTCATGTAAATTGAGTTGAGCTTTTCGGACCAAGATATATAAACTATGTTTATGTTTAACACATATCTTTGTATTTATGTACAAGGTGAAATACTTTCTTAAAATGTGTGTTCTTAAATTGGACGATGTTAATAACAATAAACAATGCAAAGTTCCACAAAACTCAAATCGCCTCCCCTTTCCATACTTTCTTTTGTTTGTGTGATAAAGGTTATCACAAATAGGATGTATGCTTTCTTTTGTATTTACTTGGTCAAATTGTCACCTGCATATAATAACCCTCATCCACTGGATAAAAATGGACCCAGTACTGTTATGGAAGATCATGATTGACAATTGGGGCACATTCCATACTTGTGGTATTTGGGTTTCCCCGTCGTATTAGATTGTCATTGAAATCACTGTTTGAATCAGAAAACGAAACACTTTTAGGATATTGCCCTGTTCTATCAATCCATGATCATTTTATCGTAAATACATATTAATATTAGTAGTAATAATATATTTTGGCGATTCTGAATTGTATAACAAAACTACCATACCTGAATTTAGTTTTACTTATTATCAAAAACATTATCACAACAATTAGTGAGCACATACAATGCAAACTAATAAAAGCTGGGTGCACTCAGGGAACATAACACACGACTCAACAACCAACTGTTGACGATATAGTATGCTGATCATTGACTCAACAACCAACTGTTAACGATATAGTGTGCCGATCATTGCTCAACAACCAACTGTTGACGATATAGTGTGCTGATCAATATAACAACCAACTCAACAACCAACTGTTGACGATATAGTGTGCTGATCAACATAACAAACGACTCAACAACCAACTGTTGACGATACAATGTGCTGATCATTGCTCAACAACCAACAGTTGACGATATAGTGTGCTGATAATTGCTCAACAACTAACTGTTAACGATATAGTGTGATGATCATTGCTCAACAACCAACTGTTAACGATATAGTGTGCTGATCATTGCTCAACAACCAACTGTTGGCGATATAGTGTGCTGATCTTTGACTCAACAACCAACTGTTGACGATATAGTGTGCTGATCATTGCTCAACAACCAACTGTTGACGATATAGTGTGCTGATCATTTACTCAACAACCAACAGTTGACGATATAGTGTGCTGATAATTGCTCAACAACTAACTGTTAACGATATAGTGTGATGATCATTGCTCAACAACCAACTGTTAACGATATAGTGTGCTGATCATTGCTCAACAACCAACTGTTGACGATATAGTGTGCTGATCATTGACTCAACAACCAACTGTTGACGATATAGTGTGCCGATCATTGCTCAACAACCAACTGTTGACGATATAGTGTGCTGATCATTGCACAACAACCAACTGTTGACGATATAGTGTGCCGATCATTGCTCAACAACC
>Ga0224511_10003109_pt1 | contig 11719 bp, 8 predicted proteins | sample SF_May12_sed_USG_2_FD_169988 | JGI IMG/M metagenome (GOLD analysis project Ga0224511, IMG submission 169988) | Sediment microbial communities from San Francisco Bay, California, United States - SF_May12_sed_USGS_8_1 | ecosystem: Environmental > Aquatic > Marine > Sediment | place: USA...
GTCCCCTACCAAAGTTGTTCAAATTATGCCCCTGGGGTTCTCTATTATTGGCTACACTGTGACCTTTGACCTTTTCCTCAGGTGAGCGACCCAGGGCCCTCTGGGCCCTCTTGTTTCCAGTTCAAGTCACTCTAACTTTGTGCGCTGGAAGAGCATTTAAAGATGGAACTTGGTAATTTTGTTCATTTAAATAGACAAAACATAATTTAACATATGTCTTAAAATATGTGTTATTTATTTTAAGTTTATTTTATAACAAAAACTGGTATTTTACTATGTTTTAGGCAACCTGGCATCCCCTCCAAGACTTAGTGGTGTGTGGCCGCTACCCAGACAAGACGTTTCCCGGCTCCGGTAATGAGCTGAGGACCATTGATGTGTTTGATGCAGGAACCGGACATCAAGTCTCGCAAATTTACAGCAAAGGAATCGATGGACTTTGCCCGGTATGGATTTAGGTTTCCAATTTGTGCTAATGTTTTCATTTATAAAGCGTAATATTGTACCGCCCGTGTTTTTGTGGAGTGGATTCTCTGTTATGAGACTTCAAGTTATATTTTATAGCCTGTCATAAGAACACAAGAACTTAACAACTTGAGGGCTCAGTACTTAACTTTAGGCTTCTAATTTTAAAGTCATTAAATTCCACTTTACCCTCAATCTTTTCATTAGTTTACAAACAAGTCTTGTGAAATTTGAAGTACCGTTAGACTGCATTATAGTTAAAATATCAAATCGTTACAATTTTATGAATCACTGGTTTCCTTTACTGTGGTAAACATGTACATGCTGTATGTTTCATGGAAATTTTCAGTTGAACAAGTTCAACCGTCGAGGAGACGCAATGGCTTTAGGAATGGGTAAGAATGTTGGACATGTGTTGTAAGATGTTGATTTATAGAAAATAAAATAATAAACATGTATGTCTAGTAATTGACATGTAAATTTGTGTCTCTAACCTTATTACATGTACTGTCCATATTTTCTAAAATAATTATATATACATAAATATGTTGACTTAATAAACTGATTACTGATATGATTAGAATATAATATATTATGTCGATATAAATGATAAGGTCACACAAGTTAAAGTCTTGTTATACTGCTGGTAAATTAGACTTCGTTAAATAACATAATATATAGATACAATTCATGATGTTCTAATACTTGTGTTTACACATTTTCAGGTTTCCATATCCTTGTGTTGCTAAGGACACTGTCAATTGAAGAGAAAGAGCCAAAGCTTCTAGAATCCCTGAAGACTGCTCTTGGTTTACCCTCCTCAGGTCAAAGTTCAAACACAGGTCAAGGCCAGGGTCATGGGTCAAGGCCAAATCCAAGGTCACGCAAGAAAAAAGATGATTCTGATGTTGATGACTTGAAGAAAAATGTAAAAAAGAGTGTCAAAACTAAAGATGATTCTGTAGAAAAGATGAAGAAAGGCAAAAAGGGTTGAATGGTTAATAGATAGCAAAGCCAATGGCTTCAATATGTTTGGTGTCACAAACAGATAATGTTGTGTACATTGTTGAAATGGCAATAGTTCAGGGTGGTGTGACATAATTATCTAAAATGAATCATTGATGACTTTTTAACCTTAATAGAATGTAATGCTTTACAGAAAATACTGTATTGAACTAGCTGACTTCACAATTTGACCTTGTTTTCTGAATGAAAAACAATGCTACTTCAATGCCAGTGAAGACTGTTATTTTCACAGATCATAAAGAAGACAACTTTAAAAGGTTATTACAATAACAAATGGCACAACTAGCGCATGTTTCAATACTTTGTACATGAAGCATTTACTCAGGGACAGTACATGACGAGCTTTGAAACACATGTACTGAGAACACATGTACCCAACGTTCCATGTACTGAGTATGAATATAGGGTATTATAAGGCTGGTCCTATCCACCTATTGTGTTCACTGTTTATATGCCCCACCACTACGTGGTCATATACATTGTAGATTTGCCCTAGTCTGGATGTCCATAGCCCATTTTGTGTTGTGTAATTTTAAAGTGTTACAGCCATATTTTTAATACCTGAATACTTGTCAGCACGTGAACTTGCAAACCTGGATAATCTTGTGGGTGGATAATCTTGTGGGTGGATAATCTTGTGGGTGGATAATTTGTGGGTGGATAATCTTGTGGGGGCATCCTATGGACACCTTACCGGTACTGATGTGGAATTGTTTTGTTTTTGTATGAAAATAAATGTTGTTTTATATGTGTTCTTAGTTTCAATTTCCTTTCTTATTTGCATTGATATCAGTTATTATTATTTTTTATCTGTATTACACTTAACAAGAGGGCATAAAGGGCCCTGGGTTGCTCACCTGAGGAAAAGGTCACAGAGGACCACTAATGCTGTACAGCAATGATCAAGACTCCAGAATATTTTTATAAGAAGATTTTTAAGATTTCCCTATATTACTCTATATAAATCAGATATGCCCCCAGTTGTAGCAACCAATGAGAACAATTTAAACAATTTTGGTAGGGGACCATTCCTGTTGAGTTTGATCAAATTCCCATTAGCAGTTCAATGTAAAATTGAAACCCTCGGGGCGGGGTCAATTTTGACCCCAGGGGCATGATTTAACCAACTTTGGTAGAGGTCCTCTAGATGATGTTATAAACCAAATATAAATGCTCATGACCTTGTGGTCTCTGATTAGATTTTTAAAAAATGTATTTTTGGAAACCTGACCCTGTGACCTACTAAAGCAACCGACTGGAGTTTTTATGCTCCTCGAAAAATTTCGGGGGAGCATATATTCGCCGGGTTGTCCGTCCGTCAGTCAGTCCGTCCGTAAGTCCCAAATTCGTGTCCGGCCCATTACTTTGTTATTTGAAGTTGAATTTTAAAACTATTTCACAGAAATGATCACCATATTGAAACGATGTGTTGCGCGCCAAATTTGGGTCACTACCTTGAAGGTCAAGGTCACAGCATGACCTTGCAGCAAAATCATGTCCGGCCCATAACTTCGTTATTTGAAGTCGGATTTTAAAACTTGTTTACAGAAATGATAACCATATTGAGACGATGTGTCGCGCACAACATTTTGGTTGCTACCTTGAAGGTCAAGGTCACAGCATGACCTTGCAGCAAAATCGTGTCCGGCCCATAACTTCGATATTTTAAGTCGGATTTTAAAACTATTTCACAGAAATGATCACCATATTGAGACGATGTGTCGCTCACAATATTTGGGTTGCTACCTTGAAGGTCAAGGTCACAGCATGACCTTGCAGCAAAATCGTGTCCGGCCCATAACTTCGTTATTTGAAGTCAGACATTAAAACTATATTACAGAAATGATAACCATATTGAGACAATTTGTCTTGCGCAAATTTGGGTTGCTACCTTGAAGGTCAAGGTCACGGCAAGACCTTGCAGCAAAATCGTGTCCGGCCCATAACTATGTTATTAGAAGTCGGATTTTAAAACTATTTCAAATAAATGATCACCATATTGTGACGATGTGTCGCGTGCAACATTTGGGTCACTTCCTTGAAGGTCAAGGTCACAGCATGACCTTGCAGCAAAATCGTGTCCTGCCCATAACTTCCTTATTTGAAGTTGGATTTTAAAAAAAATTCATAGAAATGATCACCATATTGAGACAACATGTCGTACGCAAGATTTGGGGTTGCTACCTTAAAGGTCAAGGTCACACCATAACCTTGCAGCAAAATCGTATCCAGCCTTTAACTTTGTTATTTGAAGTCGGATATTACAACCATTTTTGACAAATTACTTCTGTGTCCAATACCTATTCGGGGAGCATTACCCGGTTCGACCGGCTCTTGTATTTAATTGGGGCAAGCGGTATAAGAGGAGAAGTCGTTTAATTTTCGTATATAATTAAAAAATATTTGACCCCATGGACATCATTTGAACAACTTTGGTAGAGGACCTCTAGATGACATTATATAATGAAATTAAAAGCTCTAGGCATTGTGGTTTCAGACAAAAAAATTTAAACTTACATTTAGAAAACCTATTTTTTGACCCCGACACCTACTTATGCAACCAATCAGAACCGTTGTAACAATTCCAATATATGTTTTTAACGGCGGATATCAACATTTGAGTAAAACTGTTGGCGAATGACAGTCGGTGGACAAAAACCAGTCACAAAAAACAGATTGCCACTTATTTGGGAAAATCTACTGCATTATAAGTTGTTTTTTGGATAATAAGTTTGTGTAAGTTGAGCAATGTGACTTGTTGAAAGTCGTTAGTACATGAAAAAACTTTTTATTGTTTTTACATGTTTGATAATGTTCTTAAAAACCATGAACAAAATATAAGTGCCAATTTTATTGGGAAAACAAAGTAACAAAAGATTTAAAGCATGTAATAAAATAACAACATTGAGGGCAGATCAATCAAATAATTAATAAATTAACAAATACTTAAAACAAGCTTCTTAATCTTGATCATTATTGGTTGCAATTCCTCTTTTTAAAAGATTTCTACTGCAAATGTTTGTAACAGTGTGCATGTGTATCATCTCTGTGTGAGCAAGTCAACAATCAAGAACTGTAACACCCATAAAACCGAAGGCATTCATCAACCGCCTGGAGCTGATATCCTCCATAAAGCATCGCTTCAGATCGCTGCCCGTCGTCTGGTTGCTGAGCCGGGCATCTGTTGCCATGGTGATGAGCCACCAGGTGACCTGTGACCTTGACAACCTGTTGCTAGGCAACAACCAGCCAGCAGGTGCCCACAACAGCAGCTGTAGAACATCGGCTGCCAGGCGTGGGGACGGCCTCTGGGAATGAAAATTCTCAATAAATGGACCTATGAATGAATTTATCAACCCACAACTCAACACGCTGATCATTAAACACAAATGACAATAACAAAGTCATTGTGCACATTACTTCCTTAATATGATTTCCTAAAGTGATTCACGGCACATATCTAACAAATGACAATAAGGTTGTCAGGGGTATATGATAAATCCTTCGAATGAAAGACCTGGATGTATGGTACAATATATATTTCTAAGATTTCTGCAAACCTGTGCTGGTTGCCTGTGCAGCATTGCAGCCACCAGGTCCTTCACCATGTGAGGCACATTGTCAGGCAGGGGAGGTAAGTCCTGCTCCTGGTAGCTCCTACTGTCTAGTCTCCCTTGCCTGCCGGTATAGAAGGGGTTGTCTGCCCCGAATATCTCGTACGCCAGGGCTCCCAGACCCCATAGGTCTGCCCTACTGTAGTCCAGCACCGACAGTAGGCCAGGCCTTGCACTCGAAATCTGTGTGAACACAAGGTGAGGCTTAGAAGTAAAGAATTTTGTATAATATTTTATATATAACTGTTAGCATATCAATTTCATTTAACAGGTTAATGCTTACTGTGATACCTCATATAAAGTGCCCTGATTACTTTAAATACTGAGAATATTTTCACACATGGTATCTTATTAACAAAATCATAGAGTCTCATGTACAACAATACCTTTTTCTACAATCATTAATACCAAACTTCCTTTATTAATGTATCACCCAACCTCCTACAATTACGCATTTGTTATTTAAGAATATTTTTTTCACCAATCAGTAATGTATGCAGTACTGTATCCCAACCACATTGCTGCCTGCCATTCTCACCTCTGGGGCCATAAGGGCTGTGTTGCCGCCGCGGTCGATGTGCTCCGTGACGTAGGGCAGACGGAGTCCGAGTCTCCCACCCACCAGACAGCAGCCAAAGTCGCTCAACACCACATGAGGGGCGCCACCTGCAGGCGACACACACAGGTCATCAGTTTATACACTGCAGGTATACTGCATACCGTCACAGATACATGTATAGATTAGAAGCACAAAATCCCTAAATAATTGTTCTAGTGTGAAACTCTTTGACAAACTTTAGAGTGAGTAATATATAAATATATTATAAAGAATATTCTAACCTTTGCACATGTCCTGTAGCAATTTGTAAGCCTGAATTAAACTACATGAGAGCGCCATTGTGGCTGGTTACACACAACTATTGTGCCAATGCTTGTTACATGCAAAGTATAGCTAATTCTGACCTTTGCTTGTGTCAAGGAGCACATTGTCAGCCTTGATGTCCCTGTGAGCGACGTTGTGGCGTACAAGATGGTCGACGGCCTCACACAGCTGCGCCAGGATGCACACACGCTCCTCTGTTGACGGGGAAACCACGTCCAGGTACTCACGCAGGGTCACATCGTACCTGGTCACAATTGGGACAACAATATTGTACAGGTTTGAGCAAACACGCATTAAAGAGAGTTCTAATAATGAGATGAGATAAAAAAATCCAAGGAGTCAAGGACACTGATACTCAGTATCATTTTATTATGTATTCATTGTTTCAGGGAAGTCAAATTCTTCTGTGACCTATAAACGACAAAACCAGAAAGCTCAAATATTGAGGCCTTAAAATTATTACATGTTTCTTGTTAATGGTCACATTGTGCAAAATGAGAAAGGGTCAGAATGCCTGGGACCAAAACCACTGCCTTTGGACAAATAACAGAGCCAATATTAAATCTTCTACTTAACAACATAATAGATCCACTAGTTATTGTCTAAAAGCAAATTACAGCTGGGAGGCTAAAACTACTGGTCATTTGTGCAACAAGAAAAGGTGATAATTGCAAGATCAATAACCTGATCATTCATTTGAATATGAATAGAACCACAAACCCTCACATATGTGACCCGACGTGTGACTTTGGGTCCAAATGCTCAAATGACGTCCCTTAGTAAAATGACGTCAAAATAATGCATCAATATATAATGGTTTTTAAGAGGATTTTCACCGGCTCACAAAAGCTGTAAAAGCTTTTCAGCGACAAAATTCTTTACAAGTGATATAAGTTTATCATATCTTTGCAAATTTATCTCATTAAACTAACCCCAAATGTATTGATAAAAATGTATTGCCCTTATATTTGTCATGTACACCGTTCATGATGCTTCAGGCATTTACTTCAAAGTGGTGATATTGACATAAATAATAGGAATATTTTCATTCTGTATTTGAAACTGTAATCTTCAAACATAGCCCTTTCAAATGATTCAAAATTTTCAATATCGCTTAATTAAGCATTTGGACCCAAAATGTCGGACTTGGACACATATTGTGAGGGACCACATTGTGGCCATCAATAGATTTATGCATCCTAAGCCCAGTCTACATGTGTACCTACTTCTTCATGACGAGGAAGAGGGTGCTGTTTCTGCCGATGCCGTCAGGGTTGAGGCGTGCAGGGAGGGCGGCGGGGTAGTTGTCTTGTTGCCCCGGTAACGAGGGAACCCGGTCCACGAACACGCCCCACATCTCCACGATGTTCGCGTGAGGGGGCAAACGTTTCTTCCTCACCTTGTGACTGGAGGTGACACACGGCAGGTTAGTGGTGAGAGAACACCATATCATGCAAGATCATCATACATGTATTACTGAAGTTTACAAGTTGACAACGTCATGTAAGACATTAACTTTTTGGGAACATTGAGGCATTTACTTAACAATGCCCTTTAGAGGCTTTAACAAAGTTGATTCAGTTTTTATTACCCCAAAGTGGTGGGGGCATAAAAACTGAAAGTGAATGTTGTCTATAGTTTTGGTTAGCCAGACCATTTTTGGAGCATTTTGGAGGTGGTAAAGGCAACATATCATATCAGCAGTTCTAATTAAAGCCAAATAATAAAGCAACATGGCAGCGTGTGGGTCCCCCACTCACCCCTGATCCCAGGTGAGGTTGGTGCGAGGCTCGTGGAGACGAGCAGGTGTCGTCTCACGCTCCATCTCCCGGAGAATCAGGTCCGACTGGGAGGCCACGGAGTAGTTGAACAGCATCTTGATGGCCAGGTCATACCCCCTGTCTGGTAGGGGAGGGAACTCATGGTCATATAAAGGCATGGTGGTCTAGAGTAAGGTGAAACGTGTGTTTCAGTCAAATTATGAAATGTTCTGATAGGGGAGGCAACTCATGGTCATACAAAGGCATGGCTAGAGTAAGGTGAAACGTGTGTTACTGTCAAATTATGAAATGTTCTGATAAAACAAGTAAAATAAGATAACTACATATACTAGTATTTCAAACAATTTACTGAAGATCTATTATAGTTAACCATATGTGGTCTTCTGTGTAGTGCCATGTAGTGACGTTGTTTGTGTCCTACCTATGTTGGGGTGGCTGGCGTTAGACTCTAGGGAGTGGTACATCAGGTCGTCATTATCAACTACACGGGGCTGGACGGCACCGTCAAGCACTGAAACATCGTGAAAACAACTCAATCAAAACTGTTGATAAGACAGTCAAGTATAGCAAAATAATGATTCTTACTGATTGAAAACTTATCATAGCTTAAAAAGCTGGACAAAATTAAGTTACTGAAAGGAGCCTTAGAAAAGTTAAGGTCTGTTTTATTCATTCAATCTGAGCAAAATCTGACCTTCATAATTTTAGTTGCTGTCTTACACTATGTATTTAGTTATCTTAGAAGAGAAAACACTTTAGGTAATATCAGCCTACCAGGAGTGACCAGGTCAGTGCGTGCTAGCTGGATATGGCTCCAGTCCGCATCTTCCGTCATCACCATGGTAACCAGGTCATGGAGGTCATTATCCGGGTCACTGGCAGGGTTGCCAGGGAAGCCATGGTCGTCCAGCACGCTGATGTCACTGTCCAGACTCATCACATCAAACTCCATGTCTTGGCTAGCCTGCAAATATACTGCTTGAAATTATCAACTTCTCGAAATAGTATATCATTGTTCAGTAGAAAGAAAATATCCACTCGAGTGAGTGTGGGTTGTGTACAGTCACTATGAACCTCTGCAACTGAAGCTTTATTTACTCGTGCCACAACTGTTTTATCAATAACATTTATTTTAAATTTTAAGTATACTTCAGTATAATTTTATATCCCTTCTTCATTTATCTCGCCATGTTCTGAACAACATTCCAATAAGTTTAAGCTGCACACAATTCCTTTTTGTGCCAACTGTACTAGTGACTTTCTGAAAACTGACTGGCATAAGCAGAAAATGTCTGAAACAAATGTGAAATACATGTACCAGTACCTCTACTGTAAAGACCGCTGGTGGCAGATCGTCTGTGACAGAATCCACATCAGAAAGTACTGTGATATCACTCTCTGTGTCGGTCTCACAGTCTGTATAATTATACGATTATTTACAGTGACTTTACAGACTTTCTAATATCAAACAATTAACCTATCGACAGCCCGCCCAAAATGGCGTCTTGACGGACCAGCTTTGTCGGGCCATCTATTGTATTCACTTGTCAATCATGTCTATCCAAATCGCTATCACCATCACCTAGTCCGATAAGCCCCGAGGTTTATATCTGTTTGATATAGGGGATTGATATTGTCATGTTGTGTTGAGATGTGACTAAGAGTTGACGCCATAGTGTATTAACTTATTCTTGTACCTTCGAGTTATTTTAATTGATTTAATTTTGTTTGAATTTATACATATTGCTTTTTGCACTTAGCATTTGGTGAAGTTGAGTGATATTGTAACACAGTTTATACTGAGTTTGATTTTAATTGGTTGCTTTGGGTGATTTCCTATAATAAGTATTCAGGCAAGCGATGCGTAAATTATTAAGATCAGGACAGGAGGGCGGGCTGTCGATAGGTCAATTGTAAAGTCATTTGTTTAAGATAAGTGATACTACATTTCAAACACACACAATATCTAAACCATGCCTTACTGAGTAGATGCTATAACCTCTAAGTTACCAACATTTTAATGTCCAACACAGAGCATGTCTGCTTGCAATTTATTTCTCATAAATTTCCAACATTTTCATGTCCGAAGAAATTTTGTTATTCTCAAAAATGTGAGCAAGCTATCAAGGAATTAAAATTAAAAAAATATTTTACCAATAAAAAGTATGTTTGTAAAATTAATACAATGTCCAGTAACGGTGTAGTAACCTGTGGTTTGATCATTGTCTGCGAGCGGCTTCCACCTGGCTTCAAACACAGCAGCGTTGCAGCCCTGGCCGATGTGCCGGCCAAACTCAAACTGATCTAGTGACAACTCCGTCACAAGATCACTGAGAGTTGGGGCATCAGGGTCTTCTTGTCTATGTTTTACATAGCTCTACAAACAACAGAATGAAATTATGTCATAACTGAGTCTTACTGAGAACAATGTTTCAAACCTGAATATATGTTTCTGTTACTTTTTGAATTCAGAAGGTTAATTTAGAAGTTCATCTAATAATGTTATTACTTTTTGCTGTTCTTAGTACTGGTATTGATAATTGAATACAAATGTCCAAAATGACTCAGAATTAGTATAACCACATTACCGGAATACAGTGACTGACCACTACTCAAATGACGGCATGCTTAAGAATTTAAAACTGTTGAATGACTTTTCTGCGTTTGCCAGATATGAATTGTTAACGAACAAAACCAAAGCTGTCTTGCACAGAGAAGGATGTTTAGGAAATGAAAAAGAATGGGAAATTGTTTATACAGTACATTTATTACTATTTATCTTTGTTATAAGATTATTATTTTAAGTAGGCTCTGTGCGAGATAAATTGATTATTTCTATAATTATGACATTTTAAATTTGTTATAAATTGATTGTATATCTGAAAGCCATTACAGTACATGTAGGTGGTCACCTTGTAGAAACATGCACTGTGCACAATGCTAATGAGCCTTTTATAAATATGCATTTGATATCAGAAACCATGTGTCTGGTATCAAAGACAGATTTATTAACTAACTTGATTGCACTTTGTTTATTTTTGCAATAAATTATTTCCAATGGAGTAGTTCTTGTACTGGGAACAAATAATTAGCAAAAGAGGAACACGTTTCTTTCTTCTGTGAATGAATATGAATGCCAATTTGATCTAACTCTTCTCTAGTCCATATATATGCCCACGAAGAGTTTTTACATCTGATGGACTCTTCGCGTCCATAGCCAAGTAAATACTTTCAATGGTGAAGCTTCCGACAGGAATTCTTGTCGGAAGGTCAAAGCCTCCGCAGAGCTTACTGTCTTTACTTATGTTTTAAAATGGGGCATATACAGAAAGAAAAATATATAATGAAGCAATTGTGTGCAAAAAAACTCCCAAAACTTTACCGTTTGTAATGTTGAAAATCGAATTTGTGTTTCCCTCCTATAAATCCAGTGTTAACTCTGTTTAAAAATCGCCATTTGCAATTTATTAGCGAATAGAAAAAATGCTATCCGCAGTGTCGGCTAAAATCAACTAATAATTTTGACCACTGCCGGTTATTGGTTAGTTGTGTGTGACCTCAATGAGACAATTAAATTCGAAAATGTTTTATACAAAAATGGTTCGTTTAATAACAAACTTTCGGCTGCGGAGAATTTAACATTAAATACAGGTAACATGGCCAAAATCAATAATTTAATGGTTTAATATATCATGTATTTAGATTGTTTAATTATCAAATCTCTGATAAATTCCGACTTATCTTAGGTTAAAATGTTTCACCATTATTTTGATTAAGTGGAGTTTCAGCATTCAGGAATTTATCTGAACGCGAATTATTTCAGCTAACTCTTCTCCTGATCAATACCAAAACTTGAGTTGTTATAAATGTGTGCACCTGTATCTCAATAAGCACTCTGTCTTCCTCTGATTGGTTTGCCAACACAAGACCTGTGAAGCCCAACACTAGAA
>Ga0224511_10003110_pt1 | contig 11718 bp, 5 predicted proteins | sample SF_May12_sed_USG_2_FD_169988 | JGI IMG/M metagenome (GOLD analysis project Ga0224511, IMG submission 169988) | Sediment microbial communities from San Francisco Bay, California, United States - SF_May12_sed_USGS_8_1 | ecosystem: Environmental > Aquatic > Marine > Sediment | place: USA...
TAGTTTGCTAATTGTGGTAAAAGTTCATTTAAGCGTAATTAGATCTACTCTCAAAGAATTTTGTTGAAAGAATTCAAAGACATTTAATTCTTTTATAAATGTAAAGAATAAGAAAGAAAACGCACTGGTTATGTTTAATATTTTATCCAAATGGTACATTGTGGTACAAATTTCCTTTCATTATTTCAGTGCTTTACAACACCACGTACATAGCAAAATAGTATTTTACTAATGACTGAAATGAAGCAGTGAATTACATAATGACCCTGTTCAAATTGTGGTTACGTTAACGTCAACCGGCATCCCCACGTTCCATTCTTGTAACAGAAAAGGTTGAGCGTAGACACGGAGTAGCGTTAAAATGTGTTCACATGAAATAAACAGTGCGCTCGTACGTACGCTGCTGACGTCCGCAACTAGCGTTGTATAAGGTAAAGGTGATTTTCCTTAGCACCACACTCCAAATTGCAACTAAAAGAGTATTATATAATTATATAGTCCAGGACATGGGAACCTACAGAGTAGAGTACAAAGCACTTGGCTGCATAGTAATTAACAGTCTACATTAAATTAGCGCACGATCCATTTCAGATTTACAATATTGCATATGAAGAGTGCTGGGGACGTCTCGGCTAGTGTAGCGGTGTTGTTTGTGCAAATGGTTGAAAGCTGGAGTACAATAATGGCCCAAAACGTACGACCTTGCTAAAACTTGGTGGAACAGTGGTCGTCTAGACTCCATTATTTCTAATTAGCGTGTGTCCCTGCTTTCAGTGAATGTCAAAGAAAGAATATCATCAGTCGTCTAGTCGCTATGATTTTAGCTTTCAATGTCCCAGTAATGAAATCACTGGATCTTCTAGAAAAGTGAGTTTTTTTTCCAGACAGTCTATGCATGATTTCACAGTGTAGAATAAATCTCTTAAAGGAGAGCTGCGATTTTAAAAGTGTGAGTCAGATGTACTTTACAGCCTGGTTTCGTCAGACGGGGGACATGATCGTGTAGGTGACTATCTTTGGTAAATAATGAGGCGCGACGCCCCACCAAGTCACGTCTGTTTGTTATGATAAAAATAATTTTATGATTGTTCAAAAATAAAAGAACTATTTGAACATTAGGCTGTTTATAGAAAGATGAAGTACAATTATTCTGTTAAGTCTCTTTTATGTTTGCACCACAAATATTATGATTATAATTATCATGACCAAAGGTATGACAATTTAAAAGTACACCAGAATATCTTATTTAAATAATTCAATGAAATGCACTCTTTTGTTGTTACATTAAAGCGGTACAAAAAAATTGTACAACCTTTTAGTAGGAAAACAATTACCGTCTATGCAACTTTTTTATTTGTTCAGACATTATCTTTGAAGTGTTTATTGCGTAAAACATGTTCTCTAATAAATATTTGTCGAAACATATTTTCCTCAGAAGATATTTTTTACTTTTCCAACGGCGTATTCATGACAGTCGTATGTCGATGAGCGCTCGACATTCCCTCTCAGAATTAATATGTTGAATTAAAATCGCAAAGCGTCCTTATCACTGATAAAGATGTATGGCATATTTAATAACATTTCACTGGACACAGTGGCCATAGTGGGATATAATTTATAAGCTATAGCGAATACGTTTCATTGTTTTCTCATTTAATTAAATCGACCGATCAGCGGTCTGGGATTTGAACTGATTTACCCTACAGAGGGTTCTTCATCCTAAAGTAAACCTCGTCAACGTCGGCGCGTCGAAAGCCCCTTTTGAAGTTATCAGCAGTAGTTAAATATGACGCTGGTGACAAACATATTAAAACGGTTTTTATTTCGCTTTCATAACTACGCAGCACGATAGCAGACTCACTTTGCTGCTAATATCTGATGACAATCTAAAAATCATAACATTGCTTTCATTATAAATGCATCTCGTTTGCAGGTGGGGTTTGCTGGGAGCGTAGTGACGTCACAAGCGGTTTGTGCATGAAGGCGTTCATAATGAATATCAGCCAATCGGAATGCTGCTCTCTAACCAGCCTACCCGGGTTGGGTTGGACCGGTGACATGGCTTCCAGCGACATTTTTTACCTCAATTTCCTCGCCGAAGGCGCCCCACAGTGCTATCCTTGTCACAGTAAGTTCATCATTATAGTTATAAAACAATAATTTTTATTTTTCAGTACGCTATGCCTATATGATTTACTTTATATGTTTTACCCCTTTACCGGACTTAGTGGAACACTTTTGATCGTCTGTCAAAATGATTTTACTTAATACTTGACCATACCATCTGTGATTTGTCTTAAATGTTTTATATTCAGACGATTGTAGCAGCGTGCAGTGTGACGGAAGCCGTGTGTGTGAGATAAAATCTGGCGCGCCCCGCTGCGTCTGCCGGCGCAGCTGCTCACCGGAAGCGCAGAACGAGGGTCGCGTGTGCGGCACCGACGGCCGACAGTACCGGAACACGTGCGTGCTCGAGAAAATCAACTGCCTCAAAGACAGACGGACGGCTGTGGAATACAAAGGACGATGCAGAAGTAAAAGATACATTTATAATTAACGTTGAAGCTTTTGTCAGACATTGCAGTCAATTCTTTTTATAATCAGCAAAGACGTAGATCTATGTATTGTCACGCACAAATAACATTGTTACGCAGATTTATATATGGGTTCAATGTCCGTAAAAACCAAAAGGTGTCTACTTGTGCAGACATCTGCGGGTTTCGAATAACCTGTATAGAAATATTGACGTTATTTAAACAACGTCCTGCTTAAAATGCGCTTAATGCGGGATTGAGACAGAGTAGTCTAGTCCGCTTTGCTGGAGGCATTCATTATTTTTAGACTTCGTTCTGCAGATTTTTTTCTGGCAGTGTTTATTTAATGAAACATTGTCGCGACGATGCCTTATTTGTTTATTTAATTTGATCATTGAACACTTTGTCAGACGTTTTAGATAAAAACTTGCAACGAAATCATTGTGTTAGTCAGATACATTGAGAGGCAAACAAAATTATGTATGAGAAATTTTAGGCAAGCCACGGTGTGTGTGTGCCATGTTTAGGTCGGAAACACTTTACTTATAGAAATAAGCATGGTAAACTGAATGACTAATAATATAAAAACAAACTGTTTATCATTGAAAGCCTTAATACAATATACTGCGATTCACACAAGGTCATTGTAAACTATCAAACCCGTTCATCGACCTCCGTTTCAGGTAACAAAATTATGCCGTGCTTATACCCAAAAAGGAAGTTTTGTTGGTACATGTATATAAGAGTGAGCTGGTCGGTCGGTCGGTTTCCATGGTTTCACTTAACAAGGCTTCGCAAATTTAAACATGTTTTGTACACAGGTGCGACATCATAAGATACTGGTCAAGTTCCATATTGGAGCTGTTGGCGTCACAATCCAGTTCACCATACAACATTAACAAAAATAGTTTCTGCTCAATAACTTAGGAATGAGATATTGTTATCACTCTTGCTGTTATATACCTATTCCTTAAAGATGCTAGGTCTGTATCTTTAGGTCAGAATTGTTTACATCTTACATTTTAACCATATTTAAGCAGCGAAACCTACTCCCGTAAATATGAGAAACTGCCAAATATAGTTATTCATGCATGTAAAACTATTACAGAAAAAAGTATTTGTTGAGAATGTCTGGCCCGCAAAGTTGGCTTTGTTTATTTACGTTTCGACCCATTGCATCGAAACAGTTAAATGGCTCGACTTCAATCGATACTCCCAGTTGACTCGGTGGTGCAGTGGTAACGCATACGCTTTGTGTGCAAGAGTTCCCGGGTTCAATCCCCGGCTCCAGCAAACGTTTTTTATGTTTGATTTTTGTTGTTGTTGTTGTGTTTTTCCTTTTTGGACCAAAAAACATAATTTGCCAGAAAAGTTTGCAATTCCATTTACAATGTTAATTTATTTAGTATACTTAACATTTTGCAAGATTTCTGACTGATTATAAGGGTTAAAAGATACAGACCTAGCATCTTTAAAGATGACGCTTGAGTAGGGTGAGCCTGTTAAGCCTGTATCTTAAAATAGAAAAATGGTATGCACTTAATAACTTCAGTTAATCAAGAGAAATTGTGATGAACATTTTTGTAATTATACTGTGTAAAGGACGCTTTACATACTTAAAATACAAGTTTGTGGAGCAAACTCATAATATATTATTGACATGAAACTGAACATAAATATGTAATCTAGTAAAACGATTGGTAAAAATATGAGCGTTTTTAATTAACTAGAATGCATCGTCTATGACGACATTCTCTGACTCTGGATCTGTAGGTGGTAAGGCGTAAAAAAGTTGTTAGTTTTAGTTTCCACTAACCCAACCGACCCTAGTTTTTCATGCCGACCCTAAAAAAAATTTCAGCTCAATTTCAGAAATGAATTTGTTCAATTTATTGCACTTTTGTTGGCAATTCATCAATATAATGGTGTTTAACTTGCTCTTTTAACAGGTTAAAGTAAAAATAACAAAAATGAACATGTTTGAAATATAAAAATGAGTAACTTTCTTTGAAAAAAGAAAAAAGGTTAATAAAAAAACAGTTATGCCGACCGACCGTATCTAATATTTTTGGCGATGTTAGTGGAAACAAAGAACTTTTTTACGCCTTATTCCTGTCACAAGCACGTACATTCTTGCGTGTGTTGATTTTGACACCCTGGTAGAATCACGCATCGAAAACGTTCAGAATTGTAATGATGACGTTTTGGGTGTGCTTATCGTAGATCGAAGTAGAAGAGGCCAACGCAACATGTTTGATAATTTTGTTGATTGACTGATTATACAATAATTTTACAGACTTTTAAAATTAATTTTACAAACCGTCAAATAAGAACTCCTCGGCGTTTCTTTTGCTCTTGAGTGTACTCCATATGTTGGCACCGTTCCTTCCTCCGTCTATGTACACATTCAATTGTTGGGAACACAATACTGTCGCAGCAATTATACTTTATTTATTTTTATGTCGTTTAAGTTAAATATTATAAGATTGTTGTAAATTGCAGAATAAATACTCTATGAACTTTTATAAATTAAAATAATGAGCGTAAATTGCATAAGATTTTTTTCAGGTATTATTTATAAATAAATAATATAAATAATTTAATATTTTTCATAATTATGAGAATAGAAACCCATATTGAGCGCCCTTTTTAAAAGCCTTTGATTTTACCATCGGATTAGTAGTATACCTCAGAAGCTGAAAAAATGCATATCTGTGAGCCACATCAAACAGTAAATACTATTGTTGAGTTGTATTGAAGTAGTCTACCCAAATGTGATTCTCCACCAAACACAAAGGGTGTCCCATGGTCCGATAATGGAAATATACAATATAAGGTGCTCTTTGATGTGTGGTTTTGTTTTCTTTTATTTATTTCTAAATAGCAATTGGAAGGGGAATGGCTGTGATTGAAACAAAAATACATTTGGCTACGTGAGGGAAGACATACACGCGACATGCACAGATGTTGTTCTGGATTGGATGTCCAATACAAAAACACAACCGCAGAGTTTTAGTTGATACCGTTTTAGCAATATATCAAGCAATTACAGTGCAATTCCTCAACTATCTTTCATAATTTAATTATCGTATTTAAAATCATTCGCCTTGCACTTGCTTTTAAATATAAAATAAGCTAGCAAAATAAACGTAATTCATTTTTCATACACGATTTACAAAAAGATTGCAACGTTTATGCTGCAGAACAAAGATGCTTAATTGCAGACTTGCGTATTTACACGTACACGAAATCCATGTGCTTGCAGAGTCGTGCAAGCGTGTTGATTGCGGTGAGGGGCGGCGCTGTCTGGAGGATCAGAACGGTCTGCCGCACTGCATCCGGTGTGCAACGGAGTGTCAGCAGCCATACCCGGTGCCGCGTCCGGTCTGTGGAGTGGACGGTCACACATACTCGGACACGTGTCAACTAAAGGCCGCCATCTGTCGCGCCGGAAAAAGTATCCGCATCGCGTACGACGGACCGTGTAATAGTAAGTAATCTATTTCTAACGTGGCTTTATACATTATCTATATAATGTTTTAACACAAACGTTTTCGTTTGCACGATTTAAACAGCTATTTGATTCCATTACTCAAATTGTATCTTATTTATTATACATGTTTGTTGGAAAACTGATATATAATGATGCAGGTGTTACCGCTGATATAACCGAATTGTACTCTGAATGCTGGTGTAATTACAATGCCATCAATGTTAAATTATATACGAAAATGACCGTTTGCAGATGTAATTTGAAACGTCATTAAGTAAACCCTTCGATATAATGTTCGATTAAATCGTTGCATGTAAAACTTGTATTTAACTGGTATTTATGCAGGGGAAAGTCATTTGTGTTGCATCATTGTAACCAATTCTTTATTCTTGATACCAAATGAGAAACGGACGATTACACAAAGACGTATTTTAGTTCGTAGAACAGAAACACTAAAATTTAAAATCGGTTGCACATTATTTAAGGCAACTGCACAACTTTCTTGCATAGTTTTTATTATGATATTGGCTTAATATTGCAGTTTATATAATAAAAGGGACTAGAGCCCATAATAAAAAAGACTAGAGCCCAGAATGTATTTATCGAAAAATATAGTTTAGACACGAGTGGCAGTCAAGAAATGATATGGTGATTCTCTGACAAATTTTAACAAATCACTTTAAACAGATGTAAACTGCATAAAAACCAGGGTAAAACTATTTGTTGTCAAATGGACACAAAATGATTTCCCCTTAATTTGAATGGTGTAAGGGACAATTTCCTGGTTTGTGGACAGTTTTCTTTAAAACTAGCATATGTTATTTTAAGTTTTATGTTATAACTAGCAGTTATTTAGATTTTTGGAACACTATAACGTCTTTCTATATGCCATTCCCAGACTAAGATCTGGATACTTTAAATGAATTGTAAATTAAAAATTAGTTACAAATATTCAAGTTCTCGTCAATGTTTTACAGAAACAGGCGTCGGTCAAGAACGATCCTAGTTAATGTTTTCCGATTATAAAACAATAAATTAGATTATAACCATAAGGGCAGGAAAACCTTTCGTCATGAAAATAGATAATAGAAACATGTGTGTACGGAACATGCAGACGTGTATATAGCATACAAAAGATTGATAATTGAACATTTTATAGAGATTGGGATCTAAAACAAAATTATATATCTAATATTTTCAATGAAGCATGTAGATTAGCTTCAAAGCAAATCAGATAATTACGAAGTGCAACAAATCGACCCTTAGGTCTAGTCTTAAAGCGGTGGGTCTTGGTTTCGTTCCCGGACCACATATTATGGACGTTATAAAATTAATTTTATCCTGAATACGTAATTAATAAGCTTTCAGCTTGCTACTCTCTTTTTCAATAGTGAATAATTTAAGTCAGGTAATTTGCTTTACAATAGGTTTTATTTAAACTAAGGTATATTAAAATATATCATTTAAACGTTTGGCAAAAATGTTAGGATACATACAACAATACGCATTTTCATTATTTTGTGAATCAATGGGAAGTACGTATCGAGCATTCAGACTAATACAAAGATATATAATTTATTTTTACAAAAACATCATAATAGTATGAACAAAAAGGTAATTGCTGTCAAAACATTATGTAATAGCATTATTGAAAATAAAATTACATGTGTATTAAAAGTATGTGCTTCTGTTACAGAGACATACACGTGCACTAGTCCAGGGTGTCCGGCGGGACAAGACTGTCTGACCAACCCCGATAATGACCAGCCCGTGTGCACCACGTGTAACAGCGTCTGTCTGCCGTCCGTCACACGCGAGCTGTGCGGCACGGACGGACGGACGTACGCCAACTACTGTCACATGACCAGCTCCGCCTGCGCGCGAAGTGTGTACGTCACTACGCGCCGCAATGGTGCTTGTAAAACGTCATCAAAGAAAAACGGTATGATGAGAATGTCTTTCTTATCTATAATTTTATCAATAAGCAATATATTATGTACGCGGTTTACGGTTTACCCCGTAAGTAATGATCAGTAATGTGGAAAAACCTTCATTTTTCAATCAAAATTAGATAATTGTTGACATTTTTGTATTTTATAATAATTTTTAAAAAATGGAAAACTGGCAACAAGCAGCTTTAAAACTTTCGCTGGTTGTCATTTTATAGATTTCCCTTAGCATTATTCATAAGCAAATAGTATTTGTTTGTTTTTTTTCCTTTCCTAATTCCCCGACCATGACTCAGAACGGATGTTTCTAGTTAGTTTGCTTACCCCTTTCCCATGTCGGTAAACACACACGCTTTGCTCACTCAGACGAAAATTGACAGCTATTTGTTCGTTGCATGCAGAAAATGTTCATAACAATTTTAAATACAATTACAGGCCAATTAAGGAAAAATAAACAGTCATTTAAATCAAATAAAGAGAAAGAGAAACATCAAAAGCGACAAAGAAGAAAAGACACGAAGAGAAGAGAGAGAAATAAAGGCAAGAAAAAGAACAAGAGGGGGCGAAAACTTCAAAGATTGCATAAGTCCAAAAAACGACGGAAATTCAAGTCTAATACAAAACAAGGTAAGGGTATGTTTGATCGCGTATTGTTCTAATTGCAGGGTGTTTTATAGGCGGAAATGGTGCAGGAGCTAGTAAATAGACTATGGTTCTTTAACTTTTATAGGTGTATTTTTGTAGTTTTATTATTATTAGTCTAGTAAGTTGATTTATAAAAATAAATTAGCTAATTTAAATGACTGACTCACCTTAAACTATCATCACTTTTCACTGTATTAAACAGTGTTTGGAAATTGAATAATAGGATATATATTTACGTTGGAAGGCGTTTTGAGTGTTTAATGGGCTCTAAAAACGTTGTCTTTTTACTTCATCATTGAAGCATTATATTGCTTGTGAGTGTATCTTTATTTATGTGACTAGTATCGATACAATTAATTATCGAGAGATCCTATCTAAATTATGTTCCCCTCGCCATCTAAATGTCGTCTGATCTTGGATCTTTTTAGAGTTAGTATGTTGCATGTCCGTCCAGCGACATTTTATGTTCTTTTATAGGATCTATTTTATTTCCAAAAATACGTACCTTTGCATACATTTGATATATTATGATAAAACATTTCTTATTTTGAGTATATTTCAAAAACCCAGCAGTGAACTTTGGCGCAGGTAGTCATGGCTACAGAATACAGCAACCTCATCGAAAAACCTTTTTATTAATTTGCTAATTCTATTAGCGTCCGCCAGGCTGGATTGGCCTGGTATTTTGTTTGTTGCATTCATAGTGGCAGCAATGCAACCGAAATGTACCTAATCGAACATTTGGCGTACCGCTGCAGTGGATCAGTGGTAGAGCGTTCGCCTTGTGAGGTCGTGGGTTCGATCCCCGACCGCGTCATACAAAAGACGTTAAAAAATGGTACCATATGCTTCCTTGCTTAGCGCTCAGTACAATGTTTATGTGAATACGTCTAGTTTCTCTCTCTTCTTAAACCGCGTTCAAAAATGAGATGGATTTCATCGGGAATGAGCAGCCGAGAGTGATAACTACAAGTTGGAATAACTTGCTTCGCAAATATTTTTTTAACTTGTTATAAACAACAACACCAAACACTAGGCGTAAGAATGACGCCGATAGTAATATGGGAAACACTTAATGCCAATGTTACCATGTCTTAATGAGTTAATCACTTGACGGCCTTGACACAACGATGCCAATGTTACCATGTCTTAATGAGTTAATCACTTGACGGCCTTGACACAACGATGCCAATGTTACCATGTCTTAATGAGTTAATCACTTGACGGCCTTGACACAACGATGCCAATGTTACCATGTCTTAATGACTTAATCACTTGACGGCCTTGACACAACGATGCCAATGTTACCATGTCTTAATGACTTAATCACTTGACGGCCTTGACACAACGATGCCAATGTTACCACGTCTTAATGACTTAATCACTGGACGGCTTGACTTTCACGACACAACGATCTGATAAATGATTTCAGGGGAACGTCCAGCCTCGCACACATTGACAATCTATGAGGGGCCAACATCTGACTCCACATTATCACCCACTATGGTGAACGATACATGAGCCGTAAGGTTACTAAGGTACGTTACTTACTAACAAAAATTATTTCTTGAATTTAATTTCTGGGTCAAGTATAACTTTATTCAATTTAAAACGAATTCAGTTAATTCCGCTTATAATGAATCCGCTTATAAGGAACTTCTGATTATAGGGAACTATGTTTCATTCCCCAATCCTTACCAATGAACTAGTTCACTATACGTTTATAAATAATTCCGGTTATAAGGAACATATCTTTAAGGTCCCGATGAGTTCATTATAAGCGTATTTTACTGTCTATAATAACGAAATATTGAATATAGTTGGTGCTATTTTCGGCAATACATATTAAATACATTGCAATAATTATACCTACAATAAGCCGAGTCTAGTTCTTCGAGGAAGTATCAGAGCTAGCGAATGATTTCCAAATGAAGTACTACAAACTTGCTGCATTCATTTAAGGCATTCGTTCTAGTGACGTAACATGTATAAAACTGTTAAAAGATTGTATGTTTGATCCATCTACGGTCTAAATTATTTGTGTTTTCAGGTCCAGACGTATGGAGGACACAGGGTACACAGCAGCATGCGTGATATTGTGTTATTGTACATTGTTCGTCAGCAAAACATTCAAGTTGGCTTTGTGCTACACAAACAATTTAGCCAGTTTTCCTGTATATTCGGTCACTTAAGGACAAAATCAGTTTATTAACAAAACAAATTCAAATTTTACAGAAACTTTAGTATTTTTTAAGTTTATATGTTACCTACAAAATGTATTCAAGTGTTGGAAGAAAGAAATCAATCCCTTAGTTACAGAACACATCTTGTTGAATGACTTAGCAACCATTTAATAAACTGTTCTTTCCTATCACTTCGGCCAGTCATACATGTCGAATCAACAATCAACAATTTCCAGGACAAAACTGGAACCAAACAGAAAAAGCAAAGACTGTAAATAGGTTACATTCTAATTACCTGTTTGTCTGTGTAGCAAAAATATGCGTCAGTAATATATTTAGTTGTAAATAAATTACCAACATGTAGTTTCATATCAAAACGTGAGAGACTTGATGTGGTTTTTTTAAAAGAGTCTGCTTTACTCATGTAGATCCGTAGTTTATGATAACTTACGAAATACTTGAAAAACGTAAATTCTTAGCGGTAAATATCTTTTTATATTTTGATAAAGACAAAGTGTAGTCATGGAAACAATAATATATGTTGTACATTAAGAAAAAAGCAACATTAATATTGTATTTGTACAAATATGTATAATTTTGTTGTATATGTATTATGACATTCTATATAATTTGTACATGTTTTTGAATTTCAGAAAAGTACATGTGGAATAATGTATTTTGTATATAGTTTAAACAAACGGGTCAACTTATCAAATGAATCGTGTTCAGTGCACCTTTTTCTTAATATGTTGTTGTCTTTGTATATAGTATATGTAAGTGTAAACTGTTAAAGGTAACTGATGATATTTCGTGAGTAATAAATGTGTTTGGTACAAAAGAACTTAATTGTGTTCCTACAATACTTAATGGACATAATTAGGTAAAGACGTGCGTTAGTAGGTATTTTTGTTTAA
>Ga0224511_10003111_pt1 | contig 11717 bp, 6 predicted proteins | sample SF_May12_sed_USG_2_FD_169988 | JGI IMG/M metagenome (GOLD analysis project Ga0224511, IMG submission 169988) | Sediment microbial communities from San Francisco Bay, California, United States - SF_May12_sed_USGS_8_1 | ecosystem: Environmental > Aquatic > Marine > Sediment | place: USA...
GGATTGATCTTTAAAAAAAGGTATGCATGTGGGGTACCCTATGCGGCGGTTTTTGAGATATTTTACGTTAAAGTTGACCAAGTTACTATGTATTATATAGGGCCGGGCAATTGGTAGTGAACAACCTGGAACCAATATATCGCTTTGCGTTTCGATGTTATTGGCTGTTAACTTTGGAAAATCTTTAGTATCGGCCGTGATATAGCGAACTTAGTTGTCAACAGGGCACAACTTTAACAGGCGTCTGTTACATGAACAAACTCCTATATTTCAATCGAGTGCATATTTATATATGTTTTTTAAAATATATTTTTACCATCATTTCGGGCCTGTCACACCAAACGGCGATTCCGCGACGCTTGCACGACAAATAGATCAGCTCGCAATTTGATCTGCGCGAAATATGCGTTTCAACATTTCCATTTTAGTTCATTAACTATTTAACTTAAAAGGTAATATGATAGAAAAGCATTTTGATATAATGCATTTAATACGCGTCGACATACATACTGTTTAAGTGCATTTTAACACATTCTATATGTACATGAAAGTATATGTTAACGCCAGTTAAGATAAACACGTCTGACAATTATTGATAATAACAAGGAATGTTCTTCTAACTTCACTTCAACTTTCAATTAACACATAAACTGTTTTTGTTGAGTCCGTTTAATGTATGCAAGTTATCATTAAGTTGTACTATTGGACGTTTGTGTGTCGTAAGATTAGCTTGCACAATTAAAGCTGTTTCCCTCGGACGATCTATTGCCAATTATAGAAATTTTTCAGACCTTCACCTCACAAAACGTTGTTTTATTAAACGTTATAATAATGTTGTGATTAGTATATAACCTATTTAGACACACAATACGTTTTCTTAACTGTTATGACCCGTTTTTATATTTTTATTGTATAACATTTTTATGAATACTTTTATTTAGCAGCATTGAGCGCTTAATAGGCGTTATTTTTCTACATCTTATAAATTCATCCAATGAGCGTCTTTTATTTGTACCACGTGACCGTCCAATATTTTCCTGTATTGGATCCAAAAATGTCCGTATTTTTTCGTATTGGACGATTAGGTGCAAGTGCATTTTACCATTGTTTTTTAACGATAAAAGCCGTTGACCGTAAAAAGTATCCGAATGAAAAAACACAACGTCAAGTAAGAGAAATGTAAAACTTTTATTGGACCGTACAATAAGGAATATATAATTATGGAATAGTCTTTAAACGCTTAAAAAGTCATGCTTCATTTATTAGATTTAGAATAAAAAGGTTATAAGACGTTTTACTGTACAATACGGGATATATTTGGACTCGTACACAGCTTGAAAAGTCATATTGGACTCGCCTAACGGCTCGTCCAATATGACTTTTTAAACTGTGTACTCGTCCAAATATATTCCCGTATTGTACAGTAAAACGTCTAATAACCTATAAATATAATAATAAACTTGACGGAATATCTTGGAGACGACTATATTGTTTGTGTTGATTTGTTTTCATTCTACATTTCAGCCATAATTAGGCAGTAAACTATGTTCTCGTTAATATTAAAAACTGCCATTAATAACTATTAATACACTTTTAAATATTACCGAGCCACGACTGTTTTGGAAACGCACGTTCTGCAAATTTGGCTTATGTTTGTTAATGTTTTTATGCAACTATAACGTTGAAACAGGTAAATAGCTCTATTACACTCGTCGTTATCAGTTGCCTGGGTGGTCGAGTGGTTACTACTTTGGACTGCGGTGCCTAAGGGCCACGCCAGATCAGAACGTGTGTTTGCATTTGTTTATGTAGTTGGTCCTAAATAATTACTTGTATTTATATTTTGCCATTCTTTTTGTAGTTTTATTACACATCGTGACTTTTACATAATGCAACGTTTTGTGGCCAATTATAAAGGTATCAAGAAATAGATATACCGTATTTAAGTGATTTTTACAAAAACATATTCTATATGGGTTATTTCCGCTGTGCCTAAATTAAGTGGTGTTTCAATTAGGGTGTTGAATAGTTGATCATCAATAAATGAACACAGACAAAAATTTGTTTTAAAAATGACCAATGCATGTTTAATTTTAATTGCAAATAACTCCTCAGAGATTTCAAACATTGCTTTTAAATTAGGTGTAGAGTAGGTTTTTAATCTTTAAACAGTCAAAGGATGTGTGATCCGTACGCAAAGATAGGCATTGCAGATTGTGGCAATATCAAGGTCGTTTTGTTTAGTTTCAGATTGGCAATCAGTTTCAGGCTGCAAGTTTTCAACGATGGTTATTAAAATTAGTTTGTACTTTGTTTGCTTGGTTTGAAATATAATTTATATTCATGCATGCTGTGTGGAGAAACCGGTCTATATGGTTGGACTTGTGTCTAAAAGCACTTTTCCCTATGTCCCGTTGGGCCGTTATGACATCTATTAAGCTTTCTGAATAATATATACGGGAAGATTGCTCTTTAGATATATACTTCTTGTCTCAACCATGAACTCTTAAGCCCAGACTGTAAAAATATAGAAAGTGGTTCTTTTTTGTTTGGTGAAACGCAATATATTAAGCACATCTTACACTGAAACTCAAACTAGCACAGTCTGAATCGGAAATTCTGCGGTTCTGTGCAATATTTCTTAAACAAAATAATTGATTTTATAAAAAACAACTTAATATTAGAATTCCTTTTTTACAAAAAAAAGAGTATTGAAAGTACATAACACAACAGTTTGACAATTGTTTACGCATATTCATGCTTTCTGTATCAGAAATAGTTTAAAATAAAAATGTTATGAAAGTGGTTGTCTTATTTGGACAGGAGTAGGGCAACATATAAAAATTGATTTTTCAAATAGTGTGCTAACGCTGTTATTGGTCAGGGAAAAGTGGTTTGGATCAGAGAAATGTCAGAGAATTTTGCTTTCTCTTCTTTGTAGAAACTCTGTTTATAATAAAACATAACATTTTATGAGAAATCAAATTTATCAATATATTTATCTGTTAAAATAACCACATTAATCTTTAAAGACATGATTATTTTCTGTATATGTTTGTTGAAAGCTTATATTTGACATGAAAGAAAAAATAGCCATGCTATTCATTATTGGGTACTTAGAACAAATAAGGTATTCGCCTTTTCAGTTATTGCTCATTTCGGGTTACCCCCTTTAGTGAGGATTGTATTTTATCTGTTGTACCGAACGGCATTTATAGGATTTTAATCATCGTGTTCTTTTCGGTTATGAAATATAATGAATTTAAGCAGATTTGTAATAATTTTAATTGACTTCTTGTTTATGGCATTTTATCTAACGAAGTACGATTACTTTTTACCAAAGTGTTATATGATTTTGCGACTCTGGATTTATTAAAAAAGAAATCACGTTGATGAATGATACATATCCAAAATTTGAACTTAAATGGGAAACGTATTTGTAAATTTCTTTATAACAATGTACTGTCCCATTTGTAGTTTTACTCTATGGTATATACGCAGGTCGTCCGTGTGTCGCAATTTCCTTGTGTTTCGTATAAACATTCTAAGATAAATGTCTCCTATATGTATACATGTATTGAACTAATACGCTGATACTAAATAAAAAATAAAACATCGTCTCATGGATTATCCCTGTGAGCTTAATCAAATATGAAGAAGGGGCCATATGAGCAATTGTGTACAAACTTTGATGTACCCATTTTTACCCCTAGGTGGAACCTGGTTTAAGACATCTTCATTATGTTATATACCAGATATAAAAGCTCAACTCTTCGGGGATAAATATGGCATGCATGAAACATTCATATAACGTTTGTACAGAGTACTTTGATGGAGGCATTTAGTTAAAGTGCGTTTGACATCATTTATTAGTTGTTAATGGATGTATGAACTATTCTTCGACGTGTGACAGAGTATAAGTGTATGTCGTTTTGCGTAAAGCGCACATATAGCGATTGTGACGAAGAAGGGCAGCACTTACCAGTTGCATTGCTTAAACAAATAAAACCTGTTAAACCTGTTAAAGATTAACTGATATTGTCTTAACATACACTGTGTTTTTTTAATGATTGCGCTTTAGTCTGTTTGTGGCTCCTTGTAAGTGAATTATAAATCGTATTAACTACGACACTTTAAAAAAGGAACAACACAGCAAAATGGTGTGCTTATTTGCCACGTTGGAAACCATATTCTACATTGTTGTGGCTATATCGGTGACCCATGCGATTCAAGAATCAATAAGACGACAATTCGTGACTGGTCTTAAAGTGTCATCAAGTTATAGGACCTTTGAGCAGTTTTCAAAGCAGCAGTGCCTCGCCACGTGCTTTCAAGATTCCCGCAATGATATATGCAGGATCGCTGGTTACAGTACTGTCACACAGACATGTCAACTCAGTTTAGACGGCCATCGAGACGTGCAAGACGTTGAACATGAAGATATGGGTGTTTTCTTCATGAAAGGTATGCATGGAAAATACCAAGGTAGTTATGAATAACATGCATTAATAACTATATATGGCAGTTCCTCATATTTACGGGAGTAGGTTTCACTGCTTAAATATGGTTAAATGTAAGATATAAACAATTATGACCTAGACGATACAGGCACAGCGTCTTTAATAGCGTTACCAATAATATAAGGTTGGGTAAAGACTCTAATAACATTTGATTGAATGAAACTCAATGTTCAATTTGTTGTTCTTTCTTCTCATTTTTGCAAGCATATTTTACTCAGTGAAGATAATTTAATTTCATAATATTTATTTTCCACTTTTATTTATATTATATATTTATTAAAAAACTTTCTCCAAGAAATGTTGAGTTATCGCCTTGGTACAGTCAATGACTTGCATTGGGGGTTAAAATCAGTTTTCCTTGGTAGCCAATCTAACATTTGAACTAGATCTACATCTAACAAGTATTCCTGTGTGTTATTAGAAGACGTGTGCGTCTCTCCGTACTACCTGGTGAGTGGGCCAGAGCCGGTTCCAGACGACAAACTCACGGCGTCCTCTAACTGGGAAGACCACGCCCCATCAGAAGCACGACTGCACAACTTACCTGACACCGATGGTATGGGTGTCTGGAGTCCAGCTGATGCTAACATAAATGAATACATTCAGGTACGCCTTTTGGCTAAAAAGAGAACTACTTTTGCAACTGCTATACCTGGCTACACGCGACCAAAAAAATCAGTAAAAATACAGTAAGCGTGAAAGAATATACTTTGTAATAAATATTGGAACGACTTAGAACGCGCTTTCTATTTTTTAATAACGTACAAAAACGCCTGAGTGTGAGGTTAATGTTGAAAACTAAACTGACTTTTTATGTACATACATTTCGGCCAGAATATTACTAAAGAACGAGACATTCTGCCGTGAATTTTTTTTATATTTTAGCGTCAAAATACCCGTTTTCAAAAATCAGCTTAAAGCTTTAAACTTAAAATTGTTAGGTTTGCAGTAGCGTGGAATATTGTGATTTCAATCTAATTTAATTGTTTCAACCTACGGGCTATACGTTCTCAGTTTAAAGTCGTCTAATTGGAACTACTCGGGCATTTCCGTAACCGAACAATTCGTGTTGTCAATGGGTAATCCCGATCGTCTTCAGATTGTGACGTGTCCTACCACTAACGCGTTGTAAAGTCATAGTAATAAGGTCGTAACGTAGCGTTGCACGTTTTAAGCAGGCCATCGATACGTCTGTGTAGACTTTTAAGTAGATGTCTTTTATACTAAATAATCGAATCGAAAAGATAACCGTTTTGTTGCATTTCATTTACAAATAATAGTTTCACCTCTTTAAATTGTGCCTTTTATAATTTATGCAGTATAAAGGAATAATACTTGGTTGCTCACCGCCATTGTGAGATAATCGGCCTGACAGTCGAATAATGGCCTGAGAGCCGGAGGCCCGAAGGACAGTATTAGGCTGGAAGGTCGATTATCTCATTACGGCGGTGAGCAACCAAGTTATTAATGTCTTTAATACGAATGCACTCCAAAATCTAAATAATTATCTTAAACATTTAAAAAAAATTGTTATTAATAAGACACACATAAAATTAAATAAATTTATATCCGCATTTCACACAGCTGAGGTTATTAAATTTTAACCGTCATAAATGACGTCATCTTTTAAACTATGTAAACAAAAACAAATCTCTGACATAGATTTAGAAAGTATTCTATGGGATAAATAGCTTGTTAAAAGTAAGTAGACAACATATTAGACAAGTAGTTCGTATTGTTCATTGTTGTCTTATTAATTGAAAAGAAATGTAACTGTTTGTGATAAAAATGGATGAATTGAGTCACCTGGTCCTGGTTCAAGCGAAAAGTGTCCGGACTGGCGCAGGATCGGATAAATATTTGAAAGAGTTGCCAGCGTGAACAAAGTGTATTGATTAATATATTTTTCAAACTCTTTGTTCTCGTTTTTACCTATATGTTAACTTCACAAATCAGCATAAATCCAGTGGAGGTAAGTGCCTGATCGTCCTTTTGACTGTGCATTGAGCCATTTTTGTCGAAATTCGAATTATTTAAAACATCTTTTAGTTAATTAATGAGTGTGTCTTTCTAACTAATAAGGATAATTAAATTTCCCTGTCCATAAAATAAAACAAAAAACTCTCTTGTTGTGAATTATCTGCAGCCATTTTTAAATTCGCTCTGAATACTCATGACGTAGCTTGTTGCTCTTAACGGCACGTAAAAAAGCACGACGGCGATTATGTGATGTTAATACGGGTCACGTGACCGACCAAACTCGGATAATCGCCTCGCTAGCCTCATAAACACCCTAAACGGGTACTGATTTTGTTACTGTATATAGTAACATTCGTATTAAGGGATATTAACCACCCTTTGTCGTCTTCGTTCGTTTGTTCACTTGTTCGTTCGTTTAAAATTGAAAGCGTTTTTCTACACTGATAATGTTATACAACGACGAACATTCTTCTAACTACTGTGGATAATGGCCAGCAGAACTTTTAAAACGCAAACTGACTGAGCTAACTGTGGGAGGCAATAAAATAAACTTACGCTTAGTGTTCAGTATCAATCTTTATGTCGAACGTGCCACTACTCGTGTGGGGCGAATCCTTTATAAAGATTTATTGGGAACTAAGTCAAGTATTGTTGCTTGTTTTGATATAAAATAGTCAAGAAATGATACAAATTATGAATATAAATTAAAGAGATGTTCAAACAAAGAATGTTGCAAACAATGTAGATATGTCATGTTTAAGGGCACCATGACAAAATGGCCCGTACAAAAACTAGCACAAGGGAGGACACAAAAACTCTTACATCTTGACGCAAAGACATTTAGAAAACATATATTTTTAAACAAATATACTTCAGGTGCAGTTTGATGGCGTTCGGCTGGTTCAGGCTGTGGCTACACAGGGCAGGTCACATAACTCGTTTATACAATGGGTGACAAAATACAGAGTTATGCACAGCACAGACTGTGTTCATTTCGTCACCTACAAAATCAGTAATGGAGCAGACATGGTATGAGATTATGCATTTACATGTTTTAAGGTGTGGTAAACATGAACCTATTTAACAATAATTATTACAAATATTCATTTTTTTGTGGATAGGTCTACTTGTCTAAGTAATATTGGTAGTAAAACATGTTGGCCGTCCATGATTCTGACGAATGTAATGTCAATGTGAAAGCCTAAGTACAAAAATTTGCAATCACGGGTGTTTATGGTACAATATGATGATTTACAGGTTATAAGCTGATTTGACAATTATCTGTTACAACAACAGTTTTCTGTCTTGTCTTTAAAACAAAGCAGCAATGAAACTATGCCTATTGAAATTATGTAGCAAACCAATACATTAAGCAACCGTTTGGTTTATTACAGGGTCCTCATTTCACAATTATTTGCATAAGCCTTTTTAAATAATATTTTATATACACAGGGCATACAGTTTATTTTTTAGTTTTCGGGATGATTTCTTACAGACTGTCAGAGGATTGCGTTTGCAAGAAGTAGTCCATAGATTTTGTAGATGTATATCTGCATTTTCTTAGTCTTAACGCTCTTAATATGCTCTAAGTACTATATAATAAGTATAGTTATATAGCATACTGTGTAAAACCTTTGTACTTTGTAACAATATTTGGAGCATATTCTTGGGTACACTAAATGGAATGTCATAAAATCAGACAGCCTTTATTAGCCAACAAAGAACCTTTTAATAAATGTTTTAGGAATTTGCTGGCAACTTTGACAAGGAGACGGTCGTCACCAACAATCTCTCTACACCAGTGTACGCCAGATGCGTACGCATCAACCCAACCGCATGGAGCGGCTTTATCTCTTTGCGTTTCGATGTTCTTGGCTGTTAAATTGGGAAAAGTCTTTAGTATCGGCGGTGATATAACGAACTTAAATGTCAACACGGCACACAATTAACAGGCGTATGTTTTAGAAAAATCAAGTATATTTCAATCGAGGGCATATATTTTTTAAATATAGTTTTACTATGTATTTTTCGGGCCTGTCACACAAACGGCAATGCCGCGACGCTTGCACGACGAGTTGCCAATAGATCAGCTCGCCGTAGGATCTGCGCCAAATATGCCCGCACTATGAAATTAGCACTTTACAGTCTCCCTACGGCGTCCATACGACGTTCTGATAGCCTTTTACCAGCACCCAAGCCACGTTCACGGCGCGCAAGTTGCTCTAGAGCGTCCACGGAGCGCCAACATCGAATTTGCAACGTGCGGCTCTCATAGCTGTTAAGTGTTGTTATTTTTTTTATTTTGCAACACATGTTTTGTTAAACAAAGTTACCTATTTTGGTTGTTTGTAACAATCTGTCATTGTTTTTAACATCTAGATTTATATGTTGGAAGTAACAAATCAACAGTATATTTTTACATATTGACATTGCTTTTCAAATAGCAATTTGTTTTGCGTTGAATTAATAAGCTATTTATATAAGCTTTGTTTTAATTAAATTAAAGAAATACGAACTGAGAATAGCGTTGTCAATTAAAAAATGAATATAGTTCCGCGTAGGATTGAATAATTTGGAAAATTGCCTTTTCATATATCGTTTACGTGTATAAAACGTCAAGGTAAAAAAATATACATTTTAAAATGTATGTATATTTAATTATATTTGTTCAATTGAGGCAAAAACCATTTTAATAAAACAAGTCGAACATTCTACTTTTATTTTCTCTTTTCATCATCCATGTCATGAACGTGGAGGATAGGAATGTAGTGCGATTCCATGATTCTTAGATCAGTAAGACCGTTGTGTACACAACGCGAAGCGTGCGCGCGCAAAAATAGTGTTATTTGACTTTATATGTTACTTGTGTTTCTTGGTGAAAATTGGACTTTTTTAATGTAAAATAATTGACGTCTGCGTGCGATATAACAGAATTTCTGCGTACGGCCTACCGACCCTTTGCGTACTGCGTACCGTCTAAAAAAACCTGAATAATGCGTATCAAAGGGGGGGGGGGCCACCCTCACGTATGGGCCTTAGCTCAATCTATTTAAACTTCAAAACTCAACCAATTGACACCATAGATCTGTGTAAATCTTGAGGGGATAAACATCTTTATACATTAGGACTAATATTTTCACTTAATATTATATTAATTAAAATTCCGTATGGCAGATTCCACATAAGAACATAAACAATTAATAATTAAAAAACGATTTTCCGCCCTATATTGTAAAATACGTTGTGCAAATGTATTTGTTTACTAAATGATTAACGTTTTGCCCTTTCCTTCATACATTTCTTGCATTACGCCTTGTTGTTTGAAATGCACATAGCGCTCCCATCAATACACTATTAAACAGTTGCGCTTCACTTTATAAAATTCTCACTGAATACCATATTTGTTTAATGTAGACTTTCCGCTGAATCAACGTAAATGTTCTCTTTATATACTATTTATTCACATCGCATTATAAAGTTCTCACTGTTCATCTTATTTGTTTAATGCATATAGTAGACTTTCTGCTTTATCAACATAAATGTTCACTTTATGTACTACCTTTTTCACCTTATTTTTTTAAAAATGCATTACCTAAACTATTGTATTACTCGACTGTATAAAATTCGAACACTACAGCCAGCTTAGGCGTGCCATAGAAAATATTTTTTTATCTTTCATTCAACAAAAATGGATAACATGATTAGATCAATCTCGGAAAGTGATTGTTTTACATTGATAACGACCACGTTTTCTATGAGGCGTGTTGTTTTTGTGGATTGAAATATGTCAAGAATAATAGATAATAAGATATCCTATCTTAAATTGACGATATACATAAAAAACATTAACAAACGAAAGCCAAATTTGCAGACCATGCGTTGTTAAAACAGTCGTGGATTGGTAATATTTAAAAATGTATTAATAGTAATTTATGGCAGTTTTAAACACTTACATAAGCATAATATAAGCATATATACTGCTTAATATCAACTTGTCACTCAAACACCAATACAATAATCCCGAACAGCCCGGAAGTGCATAGAATAAGTGTGCCAAAATCGCGTAAATGTGACTTCACCTGCACAGACATATGCATATGGAGATTTTACCTAAGTGTAATGTTAAGAAACGCGGCTGAAATTGACAGTTCCGCAACTGTCAATCATGATCATTTACAATAATTCATGGTCAATTTTAATCCAATAGATTAAGATTTTATATTGGCAGATGACAATCTGACCTAGAACATAAAAAAGCAGGCTTCCTGTTTGTGATAAACCTTATCACAATATCAAAGAAAATCTACCGTATTTGGAGTAGCTTGAAAGTTTGTGGAACTATGCATGCTCGTCAATTATGTGCTTAATAGAATGCATTTTGTTGCGCTTTATTTGAGCAATCGTGTATATATGCAATCGTTACCATGGTAACATAAACATTAAAAAAGAAATTGTTTCAATTGTAAATTACTGTTGGTTTGATCATAATGTACATTTTAATAAAAAATCACAATGTAATACAAGCGTGGTTCAATTTGTACTTAAATTATGGTCGAGTATTGTGAATTGCAAAAATGGGGTTATCTTATAAAAACAGTATTTTCTATGGAATTAAATAATGTATGGATGTAAAAACATCAGAAAATGCTTACACATTTTCGGATTTAGATAATTTGAAAAATTGATATGAATCAGATAATATCCATAGAATATATCGACAAAAGAATACACGAGGCGTTAGCAATTAGGGTCAGTGTATAGTTTTCGCACCAAGACAAATACTGATTCAATTGTCTGAAGCAGACGACTGATTTATTATTTATTATTATTGTTAATACGTAATATTTGTTTACTCGGCTATTAAAACGTTGTTTTAAATATTGTATTGATAATATATCTATTAGCATTGTTTTTGTTCATGCAGACGAGATACGTACGTGTATGTACGTTTATAACATTTAGTTCTGTATCCGGCAAACATGATTTTAACCGTTTTGCATTTCCTTTTTTGTTTTTTTTTCGCTTGCGGAAAAAAAACTTATTCACAATGCGAAAAAACAAAAAACCTCGAGCTTGTCCTATTTGTCCTATGTTTGAAATGCACATAGCGCTCCCATCAATACACTATTAAACAGTTGCGCTTCACTTTATAAAATTCTCACTGAATACCATATTTGTTTAATGTAGACTTTCCGCTGAATCAACGTAAATGTTCTC
>Ga0224511_10003112_pt1 | contig 11714 bp, 9 predicted proteins | sample SF_May12_sed_USG_2_FD_169988 | JGI IMG/M metagenome (GOLD analysis project Ga0224511, IMG submission 169988) | Sediment microbial communities from San Francisco Bay, California, United States - SF_May12_sed_USGS_8_1 | ecosystem: Environmental > Aquatic > Marine > Sediment | place: USA...
TGGCCACATGTTTTTTTTCCTGCTGGCGGCCAAACCAATGGGTTCTCACAGTTCAAAGGTGATTCAATCTGTTTGCCAATGTTTCCGCATTGCGGTTCTTTTAGTATTAGATACTGTAGACCACTATCATATGCCAAACTCAGCGGTACTAACCCGGAGATAGGCACTTGCCGTGGAAACTTTTCAATCAAGAGACTACTTGTAGAGCCCCTAATAGCCAGGCCTCTGAATGACAGTCACATAAATTCATGCCTAATGACTGTTGCCTACTCAATTCTATCACGGATTCAACAAGCCATGAGTTTCTTTGTCCGTAGCCTTGAAGCCTCGGAGGGGCAGTTGAACCGTAAATATCTGATCCTAAGACAAATGTACCGCCACTAAACTAAACTAAACACTTTGGAGAGACTCACCTGTCTTTTTGGTTGTGACTCTCCCAGCACTTGTGCCAGCACCTATAAGCAATCACAGAACCCATGTAGAGCAGCCAAGTGGTAAAAGTGTTAAAAAACACTGCCATTCATGAGCAGTGGTACTAGTATAGGTTACATAGAGAGCACCTCTATGTTTGCTTACTTGACATTTAGGGAATGAGAAACCCCGGAAAAACATTTCCTTTACTGTCAATGTCCTCTAGGATTACGGTCGATTTTGAATAAATGCTGACTTAAGTGCTGTCAAAAATGGGGAATACACCCCGAAAGATCGTTAACCATCAATCCCGGCATAACCTCTTTGAAACACTGGTGTCCTCCGGACCAATATCTGGTATGGGGTGGTATGTAAAATCTTTAGGACGGCCAAAAGTCACCCAGATGAGCTTATGAGACCAGGTTTAGAAGTTCCTTACTGTTTGAAAGTATAGAGTTGAGAGCTCTTTCACAATCAAAGTCATTCTCTATAACTGTACGAGTGAGGATATGATCTGGAGTCGTGTCCCCGACTACATCTCTAATAGTCTCTAGACATGATAATAGCATCGCTACAATTAAAAGAACAATGAACATAGATAATGGTAGATACAGCTGGTTGGTGTTTAAAGCGGGTAAGACAAATATATTATGGGTCGTATATTTTATATATATGCAAAAGAAATTCACAGTAACATTCGTTGTTATAAAGGAAATCCTTACCACAAACAAAACTCTCCACCTTTCCACATCAATTTAATTGAAGATACCTCTAGACCGTATAGTGATTCTGCCACCATATATGACTCTCTAAAGGATCACATACCACCTCCTCACAGTATTCTATGCCGGATTACCATATGCACAGCACATTTCACACACTTTTTCATACTAAACTGAGGCAGAGAAATATTATGCCTTGCAGGTAAATTCTGTAGTTTGAGCTCTTTTGTCAGTGCGACCCAAGTCAGAATGGGCACGAACACGGACACGAAAAAATTGATCCCTAGCGATGAAAATGACCTCTATGAGCAGGTAACACAAGACGACAAACCTTCTTGTGTGTCGGTGAGTTTCGGTTTGACATAATGAGAGGAATCATCCAGGTCATCATTGTTCTCTTCCTCTTCGGGAATCTCGTTCTCATCCTGACGACACAGGAAGTCGGCTATTGAGTTATTACCCTCCCGATTATACATAAACTGCTGCTCTGAAACATTAAAAAGAAAGCTGCATTAATAACTGAAACGATCTACACATGGAATGTTGAAAAAACAAATATTATTTTGTACACAAAAAATCTTCCCGTGATATATAGACCCGGAGAACTATATAGTTTCATATACAATATTATTATTAAATATTAACATATCACTGGTGGTTTTCCTTATGTATTTTTCATTCACCGCCTCAAAATCATACAGACTAAAATAAACCTACTTCCGACTTCCGACACAGGTGAGGTACATCATGTTACATAGAAGGGGAAGGGGATTAGAACTCAACAGGCATGCTAGATGTTAAGAGACAGTGCTAACCTGTGGTGGGAGAGACACCATATTGATCAGTGTATGATCCCTGGTAGTCTTCATCATAATCTTCATCACCCCAATCTGCAACCATAGAAACACTAGTGCAATGATATGCGCTCAGTTTGAAGTCATGCTGAGTGTGTTGGACAATGAGTTAATGTGACAAACTTAAACAGCGAGTTGACTTGTAGTTTTGAGCTGAGACTTTGAATCTCTCAGTCACTGAGTCACTCATATGCATACTCAGTCAGTGTCACACTCACACTCACAGACAGTGCCAGAAGTTGATTGGTCACAGATGACAATGAATGACTGACGTGACAGTCAGTCGCAGGTGAGTATGATACATGTATCATACTGATCTGATGTATGTACTTATCCGAGTATGTAAGTTTATAACTGTATATTGTTAGTTATTCAGTTACGAACGAAGTAACTTAACTTAAGCAATTTAGTAACTAGTGAGTTCCAAAAATCATCAACTACCAAGTGTCACTGAGTGTGAATCAGTGAGTGTGAGTGTCACTCATTGTGATTCACTGATTGTGTTGTGTGAGACTGGGTAGTGGGTGTCACTGTGTGAGCCAGTCAATGACTAGTGAGTCACTGATTGGTGACTGAGTGATTCGTGAAGGGCTGTCACTGACGACTGAGTCAGTCAGTGACTCAGCACTCAGCAGTCAGTGACTGTGAGTGTCACTGTCAGTCACTGGGTCAGACTGAGACTGAGTCAGTGTAACCGGTGTGAGTGCGAGTCACTCTCAGTCTCACTCACTGGACTGAGTGACTGAGGTGAGTCAGACTGACTGAGCCTGAGTCACAGTGAGTGTGACTCACTGACTGAGCTGAGGTCACCTCACTACCAGTACCAGTACCAGTACCCGTACCACTACGACTACCAGTACCAGTACCACTACCAGGCAGTACCACTACCAGTAAAACTCAAAATCATTCTGAATGGATTGGAAAGCAAAAGTGCGGTGACCGAGTCGTCTTACCGTCCTCGTAATTTTGGTTAATGTTATGGAAATGCCGATGTCGCGACATAATTAATTGACTGCAAAAGCTACTTTAACTCTAACTCTAAGTTAGTTCCACATCCACTGCATTTTTCTATATAAATGACTGGGATTAAAGCCCTCGAGGCTTTAGCTGGGAACAACATGGAATACAGTGGACCAATCGCCAAGAGACTTTAATACGGTGCGGTGCGAAGTAAATTTTAACCTTGACCTAGATGGCGCTAATAGCATTTTTTCTCTAGTGGCAACAGATGATTGACAAAATATCTGTTCTGGAAGTATTTATGCTGACTATTCGTCCGGTTGACGCTGAGTTGTGGTAAGAATAGAAAATAAAGCCGGAGGTGATATTTGAGGTTGCGTTTTAAAATCTTCAAGTCTGTTTGTTAAGACACTAGGCTTTGATTGTTACGGAGGCGAGGCGGCTCAGTCTCAGTAGTCACTAGTCACTAGTCAGTGAGTGATCAGTGATACTGATGGTCTGACTGAGTCAGTGAGTGACTCTGAGTCGAGTCTGAGTCTGGCCGTGTCAATGCTGATGCCCAGCAGGCAGTTTTTATTTGCTCAGTGCAGGGTTGCTTGTAGCTGTAATTGGATTTGGAGTCTGAAGAGTGAAGCGGAATAATGAACCATGATAATCTTGAATTCTTGGTTTAGTTCATTAGTGCGGGTTCTGGCTTTAATCACATGAAAATTTTTTCATACATGAAACAATTTATTTCAGCCTTTTAACTCAGTAAGTCTTCCTACTACTAGGGTACAGCTGAAATTGGCGTAAAAAATTCAGGACAGCAACAGGGAAAATTTCAGAAACCGCTCTGAAAGATGTCAGAATGACTTGTGGGCACCAGGATCAGCATACCCTCTAAATGGTTTTGTGCTTACGTCTGCCTTGCCAAAAAGATTGCACAGACTTGCAATACCAGTACATTGAGTTTGTTTATACTTCCAGGACCCTGATGGATAAAAGAGTATCAACTTCTTAGACTGACTGTGATACCACCAAGCAGTGAAATGTTGATACCAATATTCACATTGAAACTCGATCAAAAGATCATCCCAAGGACAGTAACAGTTGGAAAATATGATGGGCTACACCCCAGCCTCACGGCAGCTACTTCAGCTGGCAAGGTAAATCCACACATTTGCTGCGTAACGTGTAATGCTGGGTTCACCCTTGTTTTGGTTGTTTATTTATGTTCTGTAGATGCACGTGTTCAATTTTAGAACCAAATGGACAGCATACCAATTTATTTTGATTGATCTTTCACTTGTCGGTGTTCAGTTTTATACAGTTGGACTGGGGTGTGTGTAACTGTAACAGTGACTGGGTCATCTGGTCCAAAGCCGCATGTGCTACCAGCTAAACCATAGCTTTTCCCTATATCGGTGTGTGGTCTATAATTAACCTTTGCACAAAGTACATCCCGTGCTTATTTATGCGTTAGTTATTTTTCTCATGTCTAGGTGTTTATGCACAACCCGCATGCGTCAGCCCGTACTGGGGGCAGGATGATGAGTGGAGCAGGAGGAGACATCACTCTACTCAACATCAACCAGTCCGTCACTTCAGTGTGCGCGGGTGCCCTCAATCCACTTAAACCAGACACGGACATGCTACTAATAGGAACTCCCACTAATGTGCTAGCTTATGATGTAGATGACAATGCTGATCTCTTCTATAAGGAGGTAGCTACGTATATCACGGTTGCTAAGAATTGAGTCTATAATTCATTATTTTATCAGTGTTCAGTGACGTCCTAGAAATTCCCTTAGTTCTCAGAGTTGTGTTGGATCACACAATGTGATTTTCAATTTATTTAATTAGGTTTTTAGTTATTTATTCGTACAGTTATTTATTCATTCTTCTACACTGGCTTTGGCGATCTTATCTCCCATTTGGCTCCTGAGGCTAAAGCTTGGTCTTCAGCGATAAGAGAACTAGAAGCTCGGAATTAAGAGAGGGGCTTTCACCCACAATTTTATGATCTTGACCTACGTGTTATGCTGTGTTCTCCATGTTGTAGGCACCAGATGGAGCTAATGCTATAACTATTGGCAATTTAGGTGACATTGATGCAAAATTAGCAATTGTTGGAGGCAACTGTTCCCTGGCTGGGTTCGACTATGAAGGAAATGACCCGTTTTGGACTGTCACAGGCGATAATGTATGCTCTCTTTGTCTAGTTGACTTCAACCAGAATGGCAAAAACAATGTGAGTGGAACATACCTCTCTCTGAGTAGAAAGTGAATCTGATGTGTGCCTGACTGAACAACTTGAAATTAGCTACACTGGTTCATAGATCCCCTCCAGCGTAGTATATTTAAGGGAATGCTAGAAATTATCTTGTTTTACATGGATGGTATCACTCAGTCAGTGGCGTGCCATCAGGATGGTTCATGGTTTGCTCCACAGAGTTGGTACTCCACGGGAGTCCTCATTTATTTAACACTCCGATTCGAATCCGACAAAGAGAAAATCACAAAGTGATGCACATACTTGGAATCTAACCTGGGTCACCCGGCCCGAAGCCGAATGCACTCCCACTAAGCCACCCCTTCTCCATGAAGTGTTGAGGTGGCTTTTTAGTACACTTTGCATCTGGACCATCTCTGTTCGCGACAGATTTATAGTTTTGCTAGTATTCAGATAATTCTCTCTATTTTGGCTCTTTTATCTCGCTCCTTCTTTTCTTTAGCTGATTGTTGGCTCGGAGGATTATGATATCAGAGTTTTTAATGAAGATGAGATTATAGCGGAGATGTCAGAGACTGATGCCATTACTTCTCTCTGTCCCATGCAAGATGCACGGTTCGGCTACGCGTTAGCAAATGGTACAGTTGGTGTCTATGACAAAACCGCCAGATATTGGCGAATTAAGGTTGGTTATCATCATCATCATAATCGGCGTTGTCATCATCTTCATTATGGACAGCCTCGTTCGATATAGGCCTGGCTCATTTCCTGCCACTGGTGTCTGCCTTCTCAGTCTAGTTTTTCCTGTATACTGTCTGATGTCTTCGTTGATCTAACCTTGCCAAACTTGGCTTCGGCTGCCACGGTTAATTAGTGGCTTGATAGTCAAAATGGAGAGAACATTGAGTCAATTTTTATAATCCTACATGTATTTCTGAATGGGAGGTCATCTGTGCTCCTACCATGCCCAATCTGCTGTGCAGCAATGAATTTTACATAGGTGTGATGGTTTTTCAATTTTCAGTCAAAGAACCAAGCGCTATGCATATGTAGCTATGACTTGAACAATGATGGAGTGCCCGAACTAATGACAGGCTGGAGTAATGGGAAAATAGATGTACGTAGTGATAGAACTGGGGAAGTCATCTTCAAGGATAACTTCTCTGGTGCTATCGCTGGGCTCGTCACTTCAGACTATAAACTTGATGGGCAGGAACAGGTGCTCTGCTGCTCAGTAGATGGAGAAGGTAAGAGGGGGTACCTGTTTATCCGGTCAGTGATTGCATATGATTGGAAGGGGAAGCTCAGTGGCTAGAGGGATTGTGAGACCTTGGATTCAAAAGATGACCATGACATGAGCTCATAATATAATTCCAACTCCTAACCCTAACCAGAACAAGCCTAATGCTTACAAGGTCAGCTTTATAGAATGGCTGAGTGCTTGCAAAGAACATGGGGTGGAAAATAAAGCCACCTTGCTGCACCATTATAGTTCCTAACCTCTGTTTGGATCTCCTATTTTTAGCAAGATGAGAAAAGTTCTTCTTTGTTACAGAATATTCTGATACAGATACACTGCTTTTTTGTGTATCAGTTACAAATACCCGAAACTCTCAGAGAAAGGAGCTACGGTGTTTCCAAAACTCGATACATGATACACCTACAGAGGGTGTGACATTAAAACGCCAGACTTACCAAGTAGAAAATAAGCAAAAATTTTATTTCAATATAGGGGAGTTATTTTGTTTGAATTCAGTGTAAAACGAAAGGGATTATAGACTTTACAATTGATTACGTAAATTAGGATACACAAAGTTAATTACCAAATTCACCTCACATCTGCACATTTCTTCGCAGTGCGAGGCTATCAGAGAGCCCCAGAGACACTGCAGGGAAACCTCATGGGGGTTAATCTCGATCAGGATGCCATCAGAGATCTCTCTATGAGAAAACAGAATCTTATGCTAGAGCTCAATAACTATGCAGTCAATCAACAGGCTGCTCAGAGCGCTGGTAAGTTATGTCATAAGGTATCAGGCAATTAAGAGACTGGAGTTCCTAGGAAAAAGGTTTCGAGTTCTGAATTCATATGACACATGACATCTAGGTAATCTCTCTCACCGAATGCCAGACTAGACTCAAATCATGTGTGTATACACCAAGGGCTGGCATCTTAGTCGTCGTGGCTTAGAAACAGCAACTCGCGTGTTGTGTGTTAGAATTCCAGCATTCGACCTTAATTCACTTTCACTAATTCTTTCGGCAAACTCCCTGACCCGCAAAGGGAATAACAATGTGGAATAAAATTGAAAAAATCAGGTGTTATGACCAAGTTCAAGAAAATAAGTCTCTCACTGCAAGATACCTGGGTTACTGTGTACAGGATTGCACTCTTTAATATATCTCTACTATAGTCGGGAAAGTTAAAAACGGCCGCGTGTTCTTTGCTGTTTGTGGTCAAACCAATGGGCTCTTACAGTTCAAAGTTGATTCAATCTGTTTGTCAATGTTTCCGCATTGTGGTTCTTTTAGTTTAGGACCGTGTAGACCACTACCATATGCCAAACTCAGTGGTACTAACCCGAAGATAGGCACTTGCCGTGGAAACTTTTCCATCAACAAACTACTTGTAGAGCCCCTAATAGCCAGGCCTCTAACTGACAGTCATGGAAATTCATGTCTAATGACTGTTGCCGACTCAATTCTTTCATGGATTCAACAAGCCATGAGTTTCCTTGTCCGTAGCCTTGAACCCCCGGAAGGGCTCTATCTCCGCCATTCGACTGCTAGACCGAAAATTTTACACGACAAGTGCCTATCTCTGGGTTAGTACCACTGAGTTTGGCATATGGTAGTAGTCTACGCGGTCCGATACTAAAAGAACCACAATGCGGAAACATTGGCATACAGATTGAATCAACTTTGAACTGTGAGAGCCCATTGGTTTGACCACAAACAGCAAAAAACACGCGGCCGTATTTAACTTTCCCGACTATAGAGCATAGTCGCTTTTAGTTTGGTGTAGTGGTTAGAGTACACCACTTGAGTGCGCCCATTTCGAATCCCAACAAAGTCAATGATTGTGACAGCGCCGTCATCTTTATTTTGCTCCTGAGCTCCAACCACGTCCCATACTCACCAGGGAACAACTTCTTTTGACCCCACACAAAAAACAATAGCGTGAGGTGTAATCAGGTAAATAAGTCGCCACTGTTTTAGTATCCCCATATGAGAAGGAGCAACTGGGAATGATTCCTGCCAACACTCAGCTGCAAACGACTCTACTAGTTCGATGCGGTGATAAAGACGCCAAGACAGTGGCTGAGAAACGATCATGTGTAGAGCTTCACATCTCAACTACAAATGATACCCTCATTAAGACGGTCCTTATCTTTGCTGAAGGAATCTTTGAAGGGGAAAGTCATGTTGAGTAAGCATCTTTGTCACCTTACTGTTGTCGAGATCAGCGTGATCACCCTGACCTGATTTATATAGCTATTCGTTTGATCAATTACGGATTTGTGAAAAGCACAAGGGCTTCATCCTTCTTTATGTAACAATAAATAAATCAGAAAGTTCTGCTTCCAGTGTGCCTGAGCAATAGGTGCTTTTGCTCCTGATCAGATATTAGCCTGAGCGCTTAGGTTTTGGTATTTTAGGCACCCACGCGAATCGGAGTTGTCCACCTCGGTACGAATTTCCATTAACCCACCAAAAGATATACCGGTGGACCTTCATGTGAAGGCTCTTATCTCATCTAAAATTGCCAAGTAAGTTCTCTTTTGTTTATCTATGACTTTGTTCATCTAAAATTGATGATAACCTCTTTGTCGACTGCCAGCCGCTGTGGAGTGAGTAGGTTGAATGACTACTCCTCAAAATTGACCTGTCGGACAATGCAACTGGCCCATTGCTTGCATGTGGGACATACCACTCTAGGTTTTTTTTGTGGACGGGTCCTTCATCGAAGTTTCTCTCTTACGGGGTAATATTTCGGTACACCTTCATGATTCATGAAGACACCAAGTTACACATTTTGTCTGGAGATCCAATGTCGCTATTGGTTAGTGTTTTTGTGTCAGTCATACACTGCTAATGAAAAAGATTTTTGTTCCAGCGCACAGTATCATGTATTTGAGTTGACTAGACAGTTGCCCAGATTCTCTATGTACATGCTGCTGACTAGCAATGTCAAGCCTCCAACCAGTGGAATCAGCTTCACAGTCAAGGAAAGAGTTCAGAGAGTAAGTCACTCATATTAACTTTGATGATCAGTCATTCCCTTTGCTTACGGTCTGGTACTGGGCGGGGCTGTGCCATGCTAGATCTCAAGGAGGTTTATGTCCTAGCAAGCCTTCCCGGTGGTACCATTATGGACTTGAGGAGATTACAAGGTTTGGCCTTAAGTAAAATGGTTAAGGTACTGCTGGACTAGAGGATTATTTAGCTGACTAATCACACCGAGCGTGTCATATGCCAAATTGGCCAGAGTGTCAGGAGTTCGACTTGGCAATTTGGTGGAGAGGACAGCTCCCTCTGAGTATCATCGATCAAAAAGTTAATATTCGCCGGAACCGCTTAACTATAATCTCAATGGAATTAGGGAAAAATATCAACAGATCTGGTCGAAATTAACTAGGACCATGGTCATTGGTTACTAGATACTGATTACTAAAGGGTCTATTCCATTCTGAAAGCAGTTCAATGATAACAAAGCGAGCAAATTATCCTAGCAGTTGTGAAATTTAGGTGCAACTAGTAGTATAGTATAATACAGTACAGTACTGATGTTGCAATGATCTTTCTCCAGGTTGTAATGTGGATTAACCAGAACTTCCTGCTGGATGAAGACTTGACCGTCACTGGGAATATTCTCGATGTTAACTTCATGTCACTACGCACGGATACGCCACTCTCCTTCAGAATGGAAAACAGCGAGGTATGAAACGGTTTAAAATTCCCCTAATCAGTTAATAATTTTACAGTTTTCTAGCCACAGCAAGTGAATGCCTGTTGGAGAAAATCACCATGCTCCTGTGAGGAATTTTTTCTGCCTTCTGACCATTATTTCAACTCAGGGGAGGTTTTTCTCCTGGTTTCCAATTTTGGGTATCAAATTTAATATTTATTTTTGATTGCCTTATGGGTTTATGCCTCCATTTTGTCTGATACCATTATATAACAGACTATGAATCTCCCATTATATAGCGAGATATGCGCCTGGTAAGAATGCATGCATGACACACAGTAGAAAATTTTATCAATTAAACTTTTAACTTTTTAGTTAATTTGTGTGTCTATGTCATATCGCTTCTCTATAGTACTGTAGATTGTAGGCAGCAGACGAGCCAGTTATTTTGCGTGATATAATGCGTGCCTTATGAATGATTGAATGAGACACCTATACCTGCGAGCCAGTACCCCGTTTGGACCGAGTGTAACAACGTACAGACTGTCGCAACTGTTACATCAGTTGAGTGTAGTGCAGACATGCAGTTTGGATTTCAGTGTGTGCAGTTGTACCCAGGTTGTTATTGCTGGTGAGGTCTCCGAGCGGAGTCATGCAATCCGACTCAGAACCTCTCATGACAGAATTCCCATTCCCCTTCTTAAAATAAGTAGTGGGAGATAACCTTTATAATCAACCTTTGCAGATGAACATATACACAGATTGTATGGACACAGCAGGAGAGGTATTACAGTCCCTTGCATCCTTCCTCAATATTGAGGATCTGAATGCGCACGCCAATTTTCCCAGGGATATGGAGGAGCTACATGACATCCTTCAAAAGGTAAAGCGATAATTTGGATTCTATATTATTATTATTAGATCGTGCTCAGAGGTATCGTAACTGTAATGGGTAAGCCATAAGGGAACTGCTCTTAATTTGCAAGCTGGTAATCGTGTGAGTTGATCATCGGTGAACCCGCATCCAAAGCTCTTATGGTGGACCTAGGGTAAGCAATTTCCAGCTAGAAAAAGTACACTCCTGTGACAAGTGTACCAAAACATAATTCCCTGGGAAATCTGTTTGAAATACGTTGAGCACTGTTCAAATTGCAGAAAAAACTAAACAAGACCCCCTAAATCTAAAGCTTTTTCTGGGTTAAAAGTGTAAGTGAACTGAAAAGCATGGTCTCATATTGTACCCCTGATCTCATTTCTTGGAAGATTCTGCTCAAAACCTGCTGCCTCAAATACCTGATAAGGCAAGACACAATACGATGGTGGGCGGAGCTTAGCGATCCCGTCGGTTTCTTCTTTAATGGTACTGCCACACTTTCGCGGCCGACTCGGTCATGGAGTTGTCTTCTCATGAAATTATTTTGTATTTTATCACCGTTGACGGTGCCGACTTGAGCTAAGGCTTCAGCTGAATTCCGAAAAAATGTCATAATTGCTTAAAATGAACTGAAATCATTATTGTATGGCATATCATAGTGGCTTATTCAAGTTAAAATCACTTATATTTATTAGGTTTTTGTCCACTTTTAAAGAAGATAGGACAACTCCATGACTGGGTCAGCCGCGCAATGGTAACGATTAGCCGG
>Ga0224511_10003113_pt1 | contig 11713 bp, 9 predicted proteins | sample SF_May12_sed_USG_2_FD_169988 | JGI IMG/M metagenome (GOLD analysis project Ga0224511, IMG submission 169988) | Sediment microbial communities from San Francisco Bay, California, United States - SF_May12_sed_USGS_8_1 | ecosystem: Environmental > Aquatic > Marine > Sediment | place: USA...
CAGCAGTACCAATTTATTACTCCCGATATTTCTTTCTTACCCAGGTGTGACTGGTATACCATTCAAGGGTTGCAGAGTTTACACCATGGGAGAGCAGAGGTTTACTTGCCCAGGCCATCAAATCTTTGACATCCGTAGTTGTAGCTGCGCTGACCAGAGCTCAGTATCCTGTATTGCAACAAGAGAATTGGAAGATGATGAAGGTAAGAGGAAATGCTTGCAGGATAGCTCAATTGGTAAAAAGCTTGGATCCGCATTCTAAAGATTGCAGGTTCGAGCCTCACCTTTTCTTATATGAGCCTTTAGCAAGCCTCTCACTCCAAATGGCTATCATGGCTTCGGAACACCACGGTAAAAAATTGAGGTCCTAACCAGTGGATAATTAGGGTCAAGATCACTCCACTCCACCTCTCCCTTCTCGCTAAGAGCAGCCGAATTTTGGCGGGTGACGTGTAAACAAATGGCTTAGATTGACTGACCTCCCAGGACCGTCCATTCAGTCTTGTAGATTGTGCTTCACACTGACTCAGCGGGTGTTCTGGTAGAGTGGAGCTGAACCTGGCCATGCCCAGCTCTCACTACCAAAGAACATACCCAGGCAGCAACTTCATTAATTGCGATTTTTGCCGCACTGCGACCGACAGCGATTATATTGTTATTACTGCACCTCTAGGTTGCTTATTATGTCTGATTTGTCCATTTCCGCTGTCTTCCATTATTGTATGCGAAATTATACACTGAACATAGCAAAGTGATGTATGTTTTGGAATCACACGAAGCTAAGGTTAGTGATTAACTGGCCTTCTCCAATTTAATTCAGGCAACAACTATGAGTCGGAGAATGGTGATCAGATAGTGAAAAGATTGATTGAAGCCATTGATAAGAAATATCAACATACAGGTAATCTATTCTTTAGGTTTTTGTATGATGTTTTCACTGACGGGTTTGATACCTGGTTCAGCTTCGCATGGAGCACCACGAGCGGCCCAGTCGGTATCAACTTCCATCTCTTAGTGTGGCGTTTGTTTTGTCTTGGAGTAGGTTTAGAGTGATGAGCTAATACACATAACCGGAGCTCGCCATGAATAGGATTCGAACCCAGATTTTCATTATTGTAGCCCAGCACTTTACAAAGTTTTGGCAAATGTGGAGTCAAGTCGAGATCGGCTCAAACAAATCAAAGATGTGTTTTCATTAGCACGCAAGCTCTTGGGCAGCAGCAAAGTTGTGTTTAGATGATGTAACCTGTCCTCAGGCTTTGCTGTGCATGCCAGAGTAATCTGTCTGGAGTCAGGAGTGAGGCTGCAGCATAAACCTTTACATACCTCGAGCCCTCAACACCGAGTGTGGCTTATCATAAGTTTTCACTCAAATATTGAACTGAGACCCTCAATTGAAAAAGTGATTGTGTCACACAATTCCCTGCTGCTACCACATGGACCAAAATGGTCTGATTTTGAGGGGTGGTATAATACATGCAGTGGGGGGAATCTGTTACAAAATTGTATTGGATAATGAATGAAGGCATCATGGAAGATCTGAGGTTATACTGTTAACATGGTGAACTGTGAAACTGTTAGAGGTTTTCATAAACACGGAGTTGGCTATTAGACAATGATAACATGATGATGGCTGGTGCAGCATCCACAACTGCAGAATCCTGTACACACTTACTATGCTCTATCAGTGTTGATTGCTACTCTCCTTTCGTAGATAACACATATGCTGGTTCCAGCCAATACCCAGCTCCTACTGGAGGATCAGATGTGCAGTCTTTTGGTGATTACTGCACAACGCATGGTATGTTGTGACATGGAACATGAGTTCTACTCCTGTGACCTTCCCTAACTGCCATCCTTGCATTATGAGTCCAATTACATTGGTACCCTATGTGATTATCTGCTTTAACATGGCATTGTTCACTTCTCTCTGGCTTCGCTGTCCTTGCAACATGGAGTTAGTTGCCCCCACTGCCCTATTACATAGAGTTGTATTTTCAAGGAAAGTTTTCCACTATAACATGTTTTCACTCTTCTGTATTCTTGTTGAATGGCGATTGTGTTGTTTATTTATTTAGGAAATGTCTACACTGTCCTCAATGGATGCACTGCGTATGATCACAGAGTGGGTACTACCAGACCTAACGATCCCAAGATAACGCATCACTGTCCATCAACTACACTGTTTGACGTGAAACTCTGTACTTGCAACTACGCTGACAAGGTTGTATGCGGCCCCACTGGAACATACATTGGAGACTCAAATGGTATGTTCAGCTGATCACTTTACAAATGTATATCAATACTTAGCAAAATAAATTTTATTATCAGAACTTGTTAAAACCAATTTCCTAACACTACTTTGATTTCCCTAGTTACTAGGGATCATTCTGTTGCCCGCAAAATCATCAACATTGTGTTTTTACATTGAACTTGCAAACTAATATGTTTGCGGAGATAAGCTACCAGGGCAAGTCAGTTGCAATATTAGTAAAAGGCAGGATCTACGTCATTCTAGTGTGAAACTAGCCAACTCAAACGAGTAATCAGTCTTTCCTAAAGACATGGCGCTAATCCAATGTAAGCTCAAAGCCAACCAGTTCCTGCTTTTTAGGATTTGCTGTTTCTCGAAGGGTTAGTGCCTGGCCAGTGTTTTGCTCAATTGATTTTCGATCACCGACATTTTATTGGTAGCCCCTCTGTAAGCGTATTTTATGTGATTGCAGGTTATTCTGGCAATGGAAACAATGACAACGGATACACAGCTGACTCATATGGTAATGTGATTATAGGCAATCTCAACTAAACATAGATACTTTGAGTTCAATGTGATAAAGACTAAAAACTAAAACTTAGACACTTAGTTTGATGTTGAATAATCTCTAAATCAAATCCTAATCTTCGTTTGATCAGCAGATGCGTCTTTACTAATAAGGTACAAGATCAAGATCATCCTGTTTTTACATGGCTTGCTTCCAGGATGGTTCATAGATTGCCCCCAGAGAGTTGTTCGGTGGGCCTGTAAGGCCTCCTGTATTTAACGTCGCACTCCGAAACTGATGAAAGTGACGTACAAACTTGGTACCAATCCCGGGTCACCTGGTCAAAAGCGAGATGCGCTACCCACTAAGCCACCACTTCTCACTGAACAAACCATGTATCAAAAGGTCTTCTGAGTGGTGTGGTATACTAGTGTTGGCATCGAGGTATATTGCAGGTGATTCGTATGATGGAAACAATGGAGCATACAAACGTATAGCAGAACTTCTTAAAGAGGCAGTTGAAAACTAAACATCAACCTCCCTCGGAGCTGAGGTATGATGCCAATCTCTGGTTGGTTGACTCTTAGACCTATATCTAGTTGTGAGATGCATAGATTTATCCTCCCCTAGGGGAGGATAACTCTGGATTCCGCAACTAACTACCTGACCAACCGACCAACTAATTAACTACGTCATATGTAGAGTTACTATCTCACTGTATAGTGATAGTGGGTTGGGTTTTGTTCCCTCTTGTTTATACAATACTCAGGTTGCTTCTCATAATCATGATCACTGACCAAGACACTGATTCCAAAAATTCCTGTTCTCACCACGCCACAGATATAAATTCTAGAAATAATTGTCACTTTTATCATTTGCTGTAGGTATTATGTGCTGGAGATATACGACTGTCGCCTTCTAGAAGTTTCCAGAAGTTTAAAAATCGCATTCATAACCCAGTGCTATCTAAGTGCAAAATAATGCCTGCATAGCTTCGGTGTGTGTGTGAACTATACATCATAATACATAATACATTCTGCATACAGTCAGTTTCAGTGGAACCCTGGACAGCACAATTTTATGTATGTGAATCTGTATGTTCAAAGAAAGTTAGCTACAGGCATTCACTGTCATTCTAGTCACAATTCTAGTCAATGCTGCTTATATACAAAATATGTCAATAAAATCTCACTTGCAGAAACTTTGTTTACGTATATCATACTACTGAACAATTCATGGCTCTAATACGATTTACATGTACTATTTGCTAATCTGTTATCACCCTGAAGGGATCTGAAGGGTAGTGCCGTGATTCTGAAGGGATCTGAAGGGAAAATCCCCTAATTTAACCACTAGTTGTCTTCATCTTCAACTTGCCACTACGGCTATCTGATATTTACAAAGCCCTGGCCAGGCCGTATTCCCTGCTGTGATTCTGAAGGGATTTAAAGGGAAAATCCCCCCCAATCAACCACTAACTGCCTTCATCTAACTTGAAGCTTGTAGACTAAGCACTGCACTACATTTGCAATGACTATAGTGAATATAGTACATGTTGGGATTCAGCTTTCTAACCTACCGCTAACACATTGAAACCAACAGGTCATTCAGAGCCAGAGGTGTACACACCAAGCCACAGAATCGAGTTCATTCAATTCGCTATTTTCGAAGAATCCTAATGACTCTAAGCAAATGAACACTAAATCTGAATAGAAAGGGATTCAAAGTGAGGAAGATGGAAACTTGGAATGAATTGAATCTTTGACTGGGCATTTCCCAGGATGCATCATTAGGGGATTGCTCATGAAAATTAAGACATGTAAGATAAAATTATCAAATCAAATAGAGAAGGTTGCTCTACAAGTGGGCCTCCTTTGTATAACGTCGAGATCTAAATCTAGCAATGGTAAAATACAAAGTGCCATCCAAACAGGAATTTGTTCCAGTGATCCCTGATTCTAAGCCCACTGCGCTATCCACTAATCTACCTCTACCACCATAGAGGGTGAATGATAGACAATAAACATGCAGTGGGCTTGACCGTGTAAAATAAAGCTTGCACAAAAACAACTGGATGGTTGAAAGGTCAACCTGCCTAGCAAATATTTGAATCACAATACCTATGCTGGCTTATGTCGGCTGCACGGCTTCTGCAGCTGCCTGGCAATGAAGTGGCTGTACACCAATTTACTGATATAGGTCAAACTGATTGACCCACACTACTCACTGAATCCCTTGTAAGATTGAACTGCGTTTAATAAATTTCTTTATGGACGACTCATGAGAAGTAACTCCTCAATGTGCGGTAGGAGCTAAGATACGCTAAGATACACTAGCCTCGTTGGATTCCCTGTTAAAAATGTATATGATATAGGCCTTTCATACTACTGTGTTAGAGCAAACTGAATTATTTTCTGGAGCATTTTTTACCTGGTGGTTGCATAAACAAACTAATTCAAGGGCAGTTGTTTTTGAAATAACTTTGCGATTTCATGTCATATCACCACACAAAATATGGTCAGTGCAGCTCAACTTATACTGAAAGTGGATGAACAAAGATCTCAATTTTCTTTGGTTTGTTGATGGCTGGTAACAAAAATAGAAATAAAAATGTTTGTACTATCTTAACAGCTCCAAGCGCTCTAAGTTTCAATGAATGTTGCCTCGTGACTTCGAATTCTCATCTAAAGAAACTCAACAACACAAATGCTGCTGGACAGGGCAAGTTATATATTCTTCAAAATCTGCAAGGCTATAAAACTAAAAATTGGTTCCTTTAACTCAATCTATATGACTACTTGATACAATGTCATTGTGTCATATAGTTCTATAGTGAGTTGGTGTCTTTAGTTAACAAAAGCCTAGCATATAGCAAACTCCTCCTGCAACACTTCCCACTGCACTAGCACCACCAGTAGCTCCTACAAAATGAGAAGTCAAGTCATTAAATCAGAGTATCTTTGCAGTGTCAATATACTCCATGCATGCAGAGTATGCAAGCTTATTATATATCTGAGGTGCTCTTGGTAAGAGTCAGTGAGATAACTTTTAGAAGGATACCCAGATGAATAGATCAAGAATTGATGGCCAATTTTCCACTGCATTTTCTTGTTTCGCAATTTTTACTCAACAGCAGAATTCAGAGTACATGGAATAATTTAAAATAACTTTTAAATTTGAGATTTGAAAGAGCAGTTCCATACCAACACTTTGTAGAACTGAAAACACTCCTGTCGTGGCTCCTCCATAGACAGAACCCTGCACCGCCGCAGCGACAGAACCCGATGCCACTCCCGCGGAAGTAAACCCAATATAACCTGCAAAAGGCAATAACATCGCGATAGCAGGATAACAGGACAGAGCCTGCCTGAAAATTGAAATATCTTGAGTTCAAGCCTCAGTCATCCCAACTTCCGCCCGCTGTGAGTGTGAGCTCCTCATATAGGTTATAGGTCCAGAGCGAGCCTCAGCTTTAGTCCACAAAATAGGGTGGCCAAGTGCATGGGGCAAAACAAAAATTAATTGTGCAACCACAAGGCAATAGGCAGTCACGAAGGAAATCAGATAAGATTTTGAGAGGCCGTCATGTGGACTACTTACTTAAAACTGCTGGTACAGCCTGGGCTCCATAGACAACAGCTGCAATCAGTTCTGCCATAGTAAACACAAATCGAATAATAACACGCCGACCGTATTCGAAAGTAAATGAGTCTTGCAGCGCAGCAGTACGTTTTATATACCTTCTTCTACAGCCAATAGGATACCGACACATCATTGGTTGTTGTTTTTGTCCTAGCTAGCTAACCATAGAGTGATCCTCTTTAGGGAGTATAACTCACTTACAGATTAGCCATTCGCTAATGACAGCATGTGACATCACTTACTTATTTTAGAATCATAATACGGTACTACGTCATCAATTTAGCGATGATGATAATAATGATTAGATGAGCAGCCGATTTATTTTTACCAACATGATCATAGTAACAATTTTACCTCCTCTTAAACCACCTTGGGAAATACCAAGTGCATGCTTTGGTAGGCCAATTTCCACACAACTGCTGCCATCTGTCAGAGAATACATAAAAGGAGTAAGGTAGGAGCCTGGTTGTATGAACTCAGCCCACAGTCCCCTCGCACCAACAGTAATCTATATTCTAACGTTGAATTAGCCTGTTCTCAACACAAAGGTTATTTGGGGTTGCGTTGGGCTGGATGCACAGCGCATAGCTTGTTGATTTGATCCTGATCTAGTTTTTTTTAGTGAGTTTGTTTCAGTTCTTCAGTCCCATCCACATCTTTTATTCTACTCAAACGCTTGTCCATTCTATATAATGAACCTGTATACGTCTGATGAATGTTGGAGGAGTAGGAGGTAGAAACTATGAGTGTAGGTGATTTTCACAGCGGGAGCTCAGGATGACTAGAACTTGGATTCGTCTTCTTTCGATCTTCGGTAAAGCGCTCCTACCAATGATCTTTCCCGCTATCTTAACCACTTTAATACTGTAAGCGCAGTATTTACAGAAGTGACAAATTTAAACGCGAATCATAGATAAGAAAAAGTTTATAAATGAATGATCTGACATTACACCTTCGGTTTTATTGCATTGCAAGACAATTAGTAGACCATTATTTCAAAATTAATGTCTGTTCTAGAGAAGAAAACAAAAGACTAGAAAAAACAAGAATGGAACCTGACGACGAAAATAAAATGTAAGCAACAATTCGATTGGCATAAACTTCGCCACAAAAGTGCAAAATTATGCCATATTTCTACTAGCGCCATAAAATTCTTGAGTAAAATTGCTCAGTCATGCATTCAGACCTGGGTGATCAGGTCCTTTGGCATGCGGTGAGGGTTGGGCACTCAAAAAGCGGCCAAAGAGCCAGGTCACCTGGTTAATACTTTTCAGAAAACCAGTAATTGGAATTGGAATTAGTAGAGTAGATTGGTCAGTTTGAGCACCCAGGCTGTCATACTCGGCATTTTGTTAAATGGTATGAGAGGCATGTTAACAAGTAAAACATCCTGTACAGATGAGCTGGTGAATGTGAGTGGTTCATTCCAACCCAGTAAAAAGATATTCGTGTTTGCGGTCCACACTGGAGCTGCTAGTGGAAGCCGATTGGATAGAGGCCAATCCAGCACGATTGCGTATACATCATAACCGGAAGAGGATTGGGCGTTCTTTTTTGCGGTGTACCTACAATGGTGTCATGCTTTTAAATAAGAGACACTATAAAAATGAACAAAGGTTAGGCTTAGGAGGTCCGCTAAATAGGATGGCAAATGGGCACGCGCAAAACGAAAAATAACAAACAAATAACTAAATAAATATGAACAACTTTTGGTTTTTTCTTACCAAATTCCAGGGGTAAGTGTATCATTCTGGTAAAGCCATGGTCTGCTGTCATAAATCGCCTCTCCATTTACACTCAGCCAATCCCCTAATTCTCGGAGACGCTCTTCAAAGATCGGCATTATTCGTCCATCTTTAGTAGGACCAACGTTCATCAAGAGATTTCCTCCGCAGCTACACAAAGACAATGCACAGACACTTTTTATTATCTTCTATTTTATTATTTTATAATTAATGTTTATTTTACATTGTTTGAAATGCATGGTATTGATGCCTATTTTTCAAACTTGTATAAAAAAATTGTATTTCAATTATGATTTTGATACACGAAAAATATGCCATCATGCACTTCAAATGTACAATGTATAAAAAAAACAATAATTATAAAATAGTAACATATAAGATAATGAAATTGGAAAACATCCTGATCTGAGTAGAAGAACTTTTCTATCCTACAGCTAGCATGGCAGACCAAACAATTATGATTTGTTTGCAAAGCGCACTTTGTGAACACATGGCTATTTGAGCCCTAAAACTACAAGGCTACATGCAATGACATAGTTGTCTAGTTGTATTCTCACCTCCATGATACCATATTTATTTACAGTTTTTATCTCATGCCATCAGAAAAAATATATTCTGTCAAACTTGACACAATAAGGATACCTACCGGTACATATACAGACACATCAATTTCAAGCCGATGCCGTTTTGAAACAAGAATGCCCACAGTCTGTAATAAGAATGACACTCTTACCTGATTGTCTCGGCCAGCGTAGTTACAAGCTCTTTGAAGGTAAGATATGAACTAAAGTCGACATCTCGTCTGTAACCCCATGACCCACGATCCAATGTCATTGCATTCTCCCATTTACGAAGTTGTAGTTTGCCCGGATTATACCTATTATGGAAAAACAGGTTTACATACATAAATCAGCGAGCAATGGGCGCCCGCCATGCCCATGATTCAATCCTAGGTTCCTGCGGTTGAGAGCCTTGCACTCTTTCACACTGAGCTATACCACTTATTAATGGGAAACCGGAGATTCGATCTTCCAATCTGCTGTGATAGAAATGTTTTTCTAACCCGTTCACATAGTTCAGAAATTCAAGTCACCTATGTGTACCGTGTGCAAGTCTGCGGTGATGGTTTAGGAGCCAAGAGAAAAGCGTTTCTATCATTCATCTAAGCACTCGATTCACCTATTGTGGTGAGCCCCTAAGGAGCTTACACTCGCAGCGGGCCCTGAGAATGACCAGGGCTTTATCGCAGGATTAAAAGACTTAAAATCAAATGGCTTCTATCCAACTTTAGAATTTTCACACTCGCCCCATTAAGCCAGGACACATGGATACTCTACATTATCCCATAGTAAGAGCTGCCGGTTTTACCTGTCCTCGCAAGTAAAATAGCCTCCGTGTTTACATTCGGTGTCAGAGCCCCATCGATCATTCGTCACTATGGTATCTTTCACTGGACTAAATAAAAACAATACCAAAATGGAATGCTTCAGTAATGCAGTGGCATATTGTGAATGAAATTGGTAGCGCTGAGAACCAGAATTTCAACTGGCAACGGCATAAAGTTACAACCATGAGTCATACTAGCGAAACTGGATGATTCGATCATAAGCAAAAAACCCAAAACTTTATTTAGGAATACTTCTCTATCCTCAGTATTGTTGTGTGATTATTAGACATTGGACAGCATTGAGTACAACTTTGCCCAGCTCTGTGTTAATTTCCTATCTCGAGGCCAGTTCTGCTGCATTGATGGTCTGAAAAGTGCACCACCAAGAGCTCTAAGTGTGCGCATTGAATAGGGCTATATATATAGGGCTATATCTATGCTTCCATTCGAGCTGGGATAGGGCTATATCTATGCTTCCATTCGAGCTGGGTATTGGGCCCATTTGTTCATGGTAGGCTTCAGGATCTGAAAACAAATGAAGACCCTTTTGGCCATGACATAACCCCTTTAATCAAGGAGACCCATAGAGTAACTTTCTGTCGAGGACCACCCTAAAAGCATTGGCTCGTAAAGGAAACGGGTCTAACCTTGGCCTATGTAGGTGCACAGAGCAACATGGAAATCAGTTTTAATACAATACCTCTCATTATAGAGCCACGCGAGAAAATCTGTAGAATTCCAGTACCAGTCTGGAGCCATCCATTGACCATCAGACCAAAGTACTTCGGGTTTGTATTTATATATCAATTCATAAAGTTCGGGAATTGTCTTACCCTGTATGGAAAATGCAATGCCTTTTACTACTAAATTTAGGGGACTGGCTACACACTTACACATAGGTTACCAAATTCTCTCCCAACGTCTTGTGTGTCTATAGCGAAAAAATTATGCAGTCTGTTTCGCAACAACGATATGACCTGTGAAGTGGCCATAGAGTAAGTAAGTGATCAATAGATAGCGTTGACATTTTGACAACCTGGACACTTTTTAAACTAGCACGCCCATTTTCAGACGCAGCCGAGGGACATGGTTTGTAAAAATGCACCTTTTAGGCGAGCTTTCGAGCAGTGAAACTGAGAATGCGCCGGAAACCCGGTTTCAGAAACCCAAAACCCGATCATGCGAATGCACAGGTCTACTGTAGCTAGCACTTTTTGTTATATAAACCATTACAGACAAGTGGTCACAACATAATTTTGGGCTAAATGTGTTAAAATTTGGGAATCAGGCACATGATCAGATACATCAGATCACACACGACCGACCATTGATTTTGATATAAATAACCAAACCATTACGGAGTGATATCTTTAGCACAGTTTATAATAGAAAGTTTTATGCCTATTATCCAGTTGATTGCAGTGAATAGCACCACTGTTTGATTTTTATGGGCAATTTTTTATACATTCAGCTATTTAGCTATTTGTAATTCCCTCTTGGTAACTTCCTCCTGCTGCGGTAGAACAGCTTGGTATCTTATGTGGTCCAGGCACCAACTCTCTGCAGTTCTCCAATACACATCTATAAATGTAATACTCACAAAAACGAAGTTCTGTGTGGTCCAGTTGTTGGTTTGGTCTTGCAGGAATAGAGGATTATAGAACTCATAGAGAGAATGGTAAAGGCCGAATCTAAGATCAGAAGAATTTCTCACTGCCTGGGCCAGTTCACCTACAATGAAAAGGACCTATAAAGAATCCGCCAATAATCAGTATGCAGATCGCAGTCAAAATTCAAACCTTTCAATCCTTTGCTGATCTGTGTGGGGTGAGAGCAGTGTCGGTCATATGACCCAAGAGTCTCTTTAGCAGACAAATTCGAACAGAGCCGCATTTGGTGAGATCAATCCTTGTATTCAATCTGTTAGGCTCACAATGAACAAGCTAATGGCGATCTCGTTCGTTCCGAAGTTCAATATATCTGGCCCGAGTTTCAGTAACATGTAACCTCAGGTCAGGATACCCAAAGTGTATTACCAAGATATGACAGCACCTTTAGTTTGTATAAGAATGTCACATTTTGGTTTTATATGAGTTTTCGCGTTTAGAGTCTTTTGTTTTTCAGTCATTGTCGACTGTGCATCGATAATGACAATGAATTTGAATAGGAACTAAGCG
>Ga0224511_10003114_pt1 | contig 11711 bp, 10 predicted proteins | sample SF_May12_sed_USG_2_FD_169988 | JGI IMG/M metagenome (GOLD analysis project Ga0224511, IMG submission 169988) | Sediment microbial communities from San Francisco Bay, California, United States - SF_May12_sed_USGS_8_1 | ecosystem: Environmental > Aquatic > Marine > Sediment | place: USA...
ATTGACCTATCGACAGCCCGCCCTCCTGTCCTGGTCTTCATGATTTACGCATCGCTTACCTGAATACTTATTATAATATGAAAGCCATATCGCTCCATTATAATATTACTGACCAATTATCGGACTACGTGATGGTGATAGCGATTTGAATAAGCAAGATTGACAAGTGAATACAATAGATGGCCCGACAAAACTGGTCCGTCAAGACGCCATTTTGGGCGGGCTGTCGATAGGTCAATTGTCGTCGTTTCAATATTGTTCATCTTTGGACGTCTGTTTGAACGTTAGAAACTACACTGTTAGGATGGTAACGAGTACACAAATACTTTCAAGCCTTTATGTGTAATCGTTATATTTGACCCAGATATAAAGGTATTTTAATTACACTTGTTATAAAAGCATGCATGGCTCTACAGAGCGCTCGGTTTAAGCTCATGACATCAACTATTGTTTCCATGAGGTTTTGTTTCTCATCGCAAAAAGTTTAAAATTAAAAACAACTTTGGTATTTCCCCTGACGAGAACACGAAGTTAATAACTCATCAAACGTCTTCATTGCTTTGTTTCCATCGTCGTTGTCGTTTTGCGAAATAAAATTTTGCGCAATACTTCATAACAAAATACTAAGCAATTAATGCTAAAAAGATAACCACTTGACTTCACATATTTATGTCAAACATCATTTCAGTATGCACAACGTAACTTCTAGTGCTTCTACTTAACACTTTTTATGTCAAGTCAACTTTATTGGCGTCAGATGACACGGTACAAAATATTTATATTCTAGAACATAAAAACATCTCGCTTCTTGATACTGCACAAGTGTTTGTGACAAACCTTTGGCATTGCTTTATTAAGACATTGAATGTACATGTATAATAATTCAGAATAAAAAAATTCAAAGTGGTAGATATTACGTAATTCATCAAAATTGTCATAACAAGTTAACAAACACATTACAAATTCTAATCCAGAGGAGTTGAATGCATTTATCTGCAAAAAGTCATTGTTACGAAGCAGTAACTACGTATATCCCAGTATTAGATATTTGGGTATATTCATATTGGGTATTAACACTTGTGAAGTAAACATTTGCAATAAACAAGTCGCTTTAGCAAATGTTCCCTTTGCGACTAAATACATGTTCTCGACATTCACAACATCCATTCCATATTGGTATTCAAATTCACCTATCTAGTGTGTTGTTTAAAGTGTATATCCGTAGTAAATGTCATTAAACTAGTGAAAGGGGAATGTCACATTAACAGGTTCTTATATTTCTATGATTCAACGACAACATTTAGGTATTAATATGAAAATGATGTTTTTAAAATGTGCATGCGTTCACAGCGACACCATTTTTATGTCAACAAAAGCTCCTGTTATGACAGAAGATATAGAAGCATTTCACAATAAAATACTCTCTCAAAGATATATATTGAGAATGTTTCGATTAAATCTTGATGTTTACAAAGCAACGTATTAATGCCTTTTCTTCCGTTGTATCGTCAGCAGTTCCTCTGTACAGTATATTCCATGTGTACTGACATCTCTCAGTTTCCTTGGAAGAACCAGAAAGCAGCAAAGACTCGGCAATTCCAAAGTCACAGCACATTCCACACAGGCGATTTGATGGGTCACAAGGGTGCAACGTATGTGGTTTACGCGTCTATTATTGCCTTGAAACGTCGCAGGCAATGGGGCATAAAGTCCCATAAGAAAGCGCAATCTGATCTTGGTCAGAGATGTCCAATAAAACTTAAACACGCGCATTATCAGGACGACAGTGGATGTCTGATGTACACAAAGAAGACTAATAAGGTGTCTGCCTTTTAGTGTTGCGAAAGACTTAGTAGCGTATCTTGTTTCGTTGCATATTATGTTGAAAATATAGCATGTTACATTTGATTTTTTAAGCCATGACTGTACATATACATTTTGGTACTTGAGTTTGTAAATTGTATGAGTCTGAATTTACAGTGATTTACATATTCAAAATTTAAAAAAATAAAATAAATATAACCTGTCTCGTTTATACGATATAGGATAGTTTTTTTACAACAGGTAAATACATAGCCTGTCAAAAGTGAGATTGATTCTGTCGCAAGTTACAGACACATTGTACTAACACATTGCGTTTTGGCTTTGATTATATTTGAACCGTTACTTCTTTCATTGATCATTTTCAAGTTCTTGCTGTTTATAAAAATAAAAATCTGTATGTCACCATGTGTAGCTTATTTGTCGCGAAATGCTCATTTGAGTCAAGTATGCTTTCCTATTTTAATACAATGAATAAATTCATGATGCCTATAATTGATATAATTGATTAGATGTACATTTCTGAACCGACAGACACGCTTGTTTGCTTGTTTCTTTTAAGCTTTTTTCCTACTGTTTATTAATTCACGTATAAAGTCACGCGTACCTTTCTACATATGGTGGTACACGTCGTAAAAGTTCAAAAACCGGCAGTGGGTCACCAACCTTCTGTCTATTACCAGAAATATGTCGATCAGAGATACCAGAGACATGTAACTTGTGTACGATCTTTACCAGAGCATTGTAGTTTATATGACTATAGAATAATAAATTGTTTGAAATATATTTGTTGTAACTGGCAGAAATATTTGCATTGGGTCTCATTTAAGTCTGTAACAGACAAAATAAATTTGTCTCAATAATTGCACACCTAAATTAACCATACGAACAGAACAAATTGACAAATGCGATAAACAATTACGGAAAGTTTTGTTTTGCAGTTTTGTCTTCATATTCCTGACTGTGTGTCTGCTACAGACGTGCTCGCATCTTAACAATGATGAATGGGCGTACATACTAAGTAGTTACAAAAAGTTTAATTGCCTATACAGTTCCGTTCGAAAATTCGGATATTCTTGGTACAATTGACAAATCGTTATTTATCTTTCTCTGTTCATTATTATAAATGCATTTAAGTAGCATCTGAGCAACCACTTATTATTGGCAATATATAAAATAAAATGAAGTCTTATTGTTGGCACATGACTTAAATGGCAGATAAGTAACTGCTATGAATAAGTTTTCTTCCAAAGTAATATTAGTTTCATAGCTATGAATTATTTTCCCGTAGTGTACACAATGAAATGTAGATGATATTTTCACCACTCTTAAATAAAATCATTGTGTCTGCTATCAAACATTTAATGAGTCTGCTATCAAACATTTAATGAGACCTATGTAATGCAAAAGTTAATTTAATACAACAAAACAACGCTTTCTTTTATTCCGAACGTTGTTAACACGCGCCTTTTAAGGAAAAAAGCTGAAGAACTACTTTTTTCTTTGTTGCTTCCCCGGGTCGATACGGGAGCGGTGTCAAGCTGGCTTGCGTTGTTGTGTTCTGCCCAGAGAGGAGCTTGTGTGGCAAACACCATTAGAGGTGATTATTGGAGGGCGATCGACAATTAATGGTTTAAATCTTCTGCGTATTATGTTTCTCCTAAGCATCTGGACCCTTCTGGAGATGTCGTGAAAGGCATGCTAACATTACGTGATGCGTTTCTGCTGGTAACTGGCATTCCAATAGGTATGGAACAGCTAGTCGTCCAACTTATTAAAGGTTTTATTGACATCGAACTCAAATTACGTGATTTCACATTGATTTTGCAAAGTGACTATATAACTTCTATGCTTCCACTATTGACTTATCCATTTTATTTCCGTTCACCTTTTTAAACTTTTGTATAATTAAAAGAACTCACATGTAAAATAAAGATCGGTTAATTAAATAATTATATATAACGAAGTATAACATAATTTTTATAAAATCCCGGCTCACTTTATCTCTCATTTGCCATGCATGATCAGTGTCATTCTGCTTACCATCCACATAAGATCCGTGGAACGGCTACAAAGACGTCTTGGTAGCACAGTAAACAGTCACTAGACTAACTAGACTAACAAATAAGCCATTTTTCACTATGACAGGTCAACTAACTACTCTTTCTGATTCATTCCGTGTTCGGGAAGATAGTGGAAGTTTTTGCTTTCTCTGATGTTGAATCATCAACATGGTTAAGACAAAGGCTGGACATACACTGCAAATATCAACTTCCTGAAGACGGGGGTATCATGTTTCTGCAACGGAAACCCGACAAACCTCCACCATATTTGTATAATGCTCGTTAATTAACGAGAAACAAGCAAAGATCTGGTGGACTTTGCTTTGTTCGCTGGTTGATGTTAATCTTGATAATGATTAATGTAGCACTTTATATTATTGGCTGATAATAAAGTTCCTCTTTGGTGTTTGTTATGATTAATACGTTTTAAGAGAATACTAGAATATAAATTGAAGAGGTGTTCAAAGAAAGAATGTGGTAAACAATGTAGATATGTCAAGTTTAAGGGCACCATGACAACATGGCCCGTACAGAAACAAACACACAGAAGATATGAAAAGTGCACCATAAAACTGGCTAAAAGTTGTGCTCATTTATAATTGTATCCGAAATGTGGATGTATCTCGTGTTTTATGTTCGTGTGTGTGTGTTTTCTGCTTTTACAAAAGACTTCGCTTTAATGGGTTGGGTTTTTAAACTTTTTAAAAAAGAAACTACAATACATACACATAGCATTGTCTAACAACACAAACAACTTAAAACGCTTCAAATGCCCCACTGGTGATAGCTTTATATATATGTATTTGATAACTTTGTTACGTGCGTCCGCATGCTGACAAGAGACCGTTCGTCCAAATCTTGTAACACGGATTCCCACCACATATTCTGCTTTTATCTCATAATAACCGGCTACCAAACACCATCTAAATCCCAACAGACTATAGTCGTTCCCCATTTATGCATGGCTAGTTAAATTTTGCAATTATTGATATCATTTGTGGCCAGCCAAATAGAGCCATTTACAAAGAACTGCAGAATTGTCCATAAATGTATTTGTGTGTTTTGCAAATTCCATCGGAATTAACAACAACATATATAAACTGGTTGCAATAGTCTGGATCATAAATCCATCTAAAATGAGTAATAGCATGTCTCAAAATGCTGACGAGCATTAATAGCAACAATACACGGTTAACAACAATAGAAACATTTACGTAACCTTAACGGAAAAATATACTTGTATTTCATGTTGATGGCGCATAGGAAAAGTCTGTGGATTTTTAGAAATTAATGGTTGTATATTTGCATTTATCAGTGTTTGCGGTTACCGTTATGTCAATGGATTGTGTTTTCTCTATAAACTATAATATTTTAGACTAGCACGTCAGGTGAACATTAGATTCCGAAGAAGTAAGTTGAAATTAAACTTAAATGCAATATATTACAGTAAAACACACAGCATACAAAGCAAGGATAATCTATACCGGCGCCACAAACAGCGCACAGATCACCCACGCAATCAAATACCCATGAGACTCAGACAGACATTAAACATAATTGATTCCTAAGAAACTTAGGTCCGATTGCAAAACGCCTTGTGCAATTCTTACTAAAATATAACGCGTTCACACACCGGGGTCACTGTGGTTCTCGTGATTTTGGTGCTTCCAGATAAACTGAGATCAAACACTAGACTTCATTCCTATAACTATACAAAATGTCGACAAATTGCACAAGAAAATAGTTTAAGAAAAGTTGGTCTTAAAAGAAATTTTATGTTGAAAACGAAATAAAAATGAAGTGGAGCGGAATATTCTGTGTGACCGTAGCAAAACGGTGAACGATATTTAAATATGCACATCGAGCTATGTGGTCGGAGAGACGGAATTTCTGGCTACGACCTAGAACACAGTTAGGGTCACCCTTTGTATTTGCGGCCATATTTTGTTCGAACTTACAAATATCCATTACTGCAGCGAAGCAATTTGCATACATGTTTTATACATCTGTAAGACAAATAAATCATTATTACATCATCTATACAATTTTGGCGACTGGAAATCGATCCCAGTAGCAGAAGGAAGCAATATGGTCATCTGGGAATAATCCCTTCAGGGAACGGAACATGCATCCGATTTGTTCTCGAGAATATAATGTTTAACACGCATTACAGCTTTATTGACAAACATTACCGAAATATGGAGCAACTTGCACATAATGATAGAGCGATTCTCTTCAAAAGGAAAATGCCTGAATTGTTATCCAATAATTTGTGTGTATTTCCTAAAAATATGTGGTTATTTAACATCAATAAAAAGAGGGAAACACAAGAAAATACCGACGCATTTATAAAATACGTCCGAGATGTACATACAATTATGTTCCGATATTTGTGACGGACTTTTCTATTGTCTGTTAAATTCTATTTCAGAATTAAACAGCTTGCTTAATACGAGTCTTCCTTGCATAATTTCTTTAATGTCCTCCGTTATACAGCTCTCTTAGACATTTGTGCTTTTGCATACTAGTATGTCGTGAACTATATTTTCCTGAATACTTAATTAAAGCAATTTGCTTAGAAAATGTGTTTAAAATATTCTTTTTTGAGAAACGTCTGCCGGAGCTTGTACTATTGTACACATTATGTTCGTGGTAAACGTTTTAGGGTGCTGCAACTATTCAACCGACAACACAATACTCTCGTTATGCGTGTGATGTACGGCATGTGAAATTATGTGCATGGTTGGCAGCAGCCATGTGAACATAACGCGCCAAAACACATTGTCTGGTTAGAAAATGATCATTCGATGTGGAAATGGTGAAAAACAGGCACAGATAGTATATGCTTTACTATCACTCTAATAATGGTCGATCCAACTCGCGAAAGGCATTTTTGTTGAAAGTATAAAGACAAATTCTATTTTTTAAATTCTATATCTAGTTATTTTCTTACTATTTCTTACTTAATATTTTGTGTAGTATATTGTAGTAATACGTTTTCAAAAGCACAGTTCTACACATGAGGCAAACATTTTCTATCCTGCAACATCGTTAGTCACTCATGACTGTGGTCATCACGGACCTCAGGAGTTCCATGATCCATTACAGAACCATTTAAATGCAATAAAACACGTCAGAAACAACACATAGCGTGCATGTGTAGAATTTATGTACGTGATTTATTTTCCTTTTTGCTTCACATTTTAAATCTTAGTAAGAATGTAAACAAAAAGAAGAAATAGACCAGGATCTGTGCAGTAAGGAGGCAAATTGAATCGGAGCCCAAGAGACAAGGTGCAAAGCAAAAACAGCGAATTGTTGTGAGAGATTGTATGTAGAGGCATCGTTTTTTGTTTCATACGGGAGAACATGCATGATCTGAATAAATGATACAAAAAAACCATATTCTATTACCATTAATTTTCTGTTGTGTTTTGTCTTATCTTCAATATTTGTTCTTTTCGTTAGCTGCCTTAATAATGTAATATCAAATCTGAGTGCACGATTACAAATATAAATGGAGGAGATGTTCAAAGAAAAAGTGTTGTAAACAATGTGGACAAGTCAAGTTTATGGGCACCCTGACAAAATGGCCCGTACAAAAACACACAGAACATCACAAAACACGGAGTAAACAAGGACGCAACAGACATAAAGAAATAACTTTTTTTTGTGTGTGTGTGGTTTTTTTTGTTGTTTTTTGTGTGTTTTTCGATTTTTCTGTTTTTTATTTTCAATTTTCAATTACTTAAAGGACTTCTCCAGAAAATGTTGAATTACCGCCTTGGTACGGTTGATTCTTTAAAAAGTCAAATAGCAATTTCAGTGAACTACAAATCGAAAGTATGTGTACAGGTTTTAATCAATCAAGAACCTCGGTGTTGTTTTACTTTAATACTAAAGAAAAGCGGTTGATGTTCGGATGCCTTACTTTTATCTAATTGTTAAAGCCTGAAGACCACTTGCGCATCCCCAAGACTTTGCCTTTAAGACAAACACCGTTCGTGCTAAAACACTTACATACACTCCAAAGTTATATATCTAGTTTTTAATTTGTTTTTGCTTTCTCCTTATTTTCGCCTGAAATAGGATATCATTATCAACTCTGGACATTTAACATAATTTATATCATTTAAAAAATTCGTTACATGAAATAAATAGAGAAAAGTTATTACAGTTGTTGAGGATATTCAAAGGGATGTCCACGATTATCTTTGTATATGACGTTTTAACCATGCCGGCAGATAACCTAACATATAAGTATGTTGTTTCTGTGTGGTATTTCGCCATAAAAAAACAATAGGTCATCTTTGATTTGAGATTCAAGTATTTTGATGAAATCAAACAATATTTCACATGCCTATTTAAATGACTTTAGGAGGAGGAGGAGGAGGAGGAGGAGGTTTTTTAGATAAAAATTGATTTTGATGTTATTATGTTAACTAAAATGTATTTTCTTTAATCATATATTTAGACATATATTATTATATTTAAACATGCCTATCGTTTTAGTTAAATACTCGAAAAAATAATAAAGCAAATACATTTTTACAGCCACAAAGGACAAGATGTTAGCAAAAAATTAAAAAAATGCTCTGAATGGGACAGTGGGCAACGTGCATAGTTAGTGTTAGTGGCCTCCAGACAAGTGTTGGCATTATGTTAGTAAGCAGCCGTTTATTCCGATGGAATCTGCTAGACACAGCGATACATTTATGGGCAATTCGGCAACCCGATCGTCCTTTGTAAATGCCTGCATTAGGCTGGACACAAATATTATCAATAATTGCAAGATTAAATTAGCCAGTCATGTGTGAAAGGCGAGAACACTCGCAGAAACTTCTAGACTGCATTTGGGAACTAATTGTGGACGAACAATATTCTGTGGAGGGATGTCATAGACAAGATGCTGACAAATTGTCAAAATGCAATCCGTACTAAAAATGGCAGCTTGTGACTTTTAAGTGCTGTGCTTCTCTGGGCGTATGTTTTCAAAGAACGTAAGAAACTTCACAGTGTGAAAAGTTTCACTTACACAAAACCCATAACGTGTTGGTATCCAATCTTTATATTTGACCGAGATGTGTAAGTAAATTTAATAACATTTGATAACAAATAGTGTTATGCTTCTATAGAAAGTACGATTAATAGCTCGTAACTAAACATTTCTTCCATGTCGTGATGTACTGTTTTCATCGCAAATAATCTACAATTTTAAGTCTTAAGTTAAGCATCTTTCCTGGTTAGAAGAAACAGTATATTTGCAATCATCGAACGTCTTCATTTATTTGTTACCGTCGTCGTCTTGCAAAATTACAAAACACATATGTCCGCGGTCGTTAGGCAGGACGCGCACCGGGTGCGACCTCCCCCGCCCTCGATTCGCTATTGACTACTACTTGTACCTGACACTTTGTTGTGTCAAACCAACTTTGATGACGTCAAAGGACAGTGTTGCAACTTACATATTTATTGATCGTAAGAGGAAATCGTTGCCCTATTCTTCACAAATTTTGACTGTTAAAACACGCTTGTCAGCTAAAGGTATAAAATGTTTAATGTAATGTAGTTGATTAGAATTGCCATAACAATTTAAGAAATGTGCGAACAATTCTAATCCTGGGTTAGGTACACATCTCTGCAAAATGTCATTGATAACAAGCAATGACTACTCGTATATCCTTGTATCAAATATTTATGTCCTTTCATAAAACACTTTTAAAGTAAAAATGTGCAATAACAAGCCGCGTTAGCAACAATAATGCTCCTATTGGAACTAAATACATTTTCTCGACATTCACAATTCCTAGTATTGCGCCAAATGGTAAATATCCATTCCATATTGATATCCAATTCCATTTATATAAGGCGTTGTTTATCGTGTACTTCAGTAGTCAATGTCGTGTCAACTTAACAGGTTCTCGCATTCCTGTGATTCAATGACAACATTTAGGTATTGATATGGACATGGTGTTTTAAAACTGTGTGTATTTTCACAGCGACACAATTTTATTCCAACGAAGGCGCCTGTTATGATGGAAGATATACATGTAGATGCATTTCAAAATGCAAATTTCACTCGAAGATGAGTCTTTAAAATGTATCGGTTTAATCTTGATGTCGTGTTTACTGTGTTAGTATACAATTATAGTAGTTAATATCCAATAAGTTCGTTTTGCGGTATGTGATACGTGTTCAGTATGATGTAAATGTAGAAATCACATTCTCTAAATGCAAACCTTAAAGTGTTGTTTACAAAGCAAAGTATGAATGCCTTTTATTCCGTTGCATCGTCAGCAGTTTTTTATTTGTACAGGATATTCCATGTGAACTGACATTTCTCATTTTCCATGGAAGAACCAGGAAGTAGCAAATACTCGCCAATTCCAAAGTCACAGCACATTCCACACTGGCGATTTGATGGGTCCCATCGTTACATATTATGTTGAAAATATAATATATAAAATTTTCCTTTTTAAGCCATGACTGTACAGCTGCATTTCGGTACTTGAGTTTGTACTTTGTACGAGTCGGTATTTATGGTGATTTACGCCTTCTATATAAAATACAAATAATATAAACCTGTCTTTTTTACACGATCTTGGATAGTTTTTTAAAACAATAAATGTAAGTGTTGTAAGTTAGCACATTTACCGTATCATGTTATGTGTTGTAATAAGACGTTGCGTTTTAGCATTGATTATAATTGAATCATTACTTCTTTAATTGCTTAGTTTCAAGTTCGTGCTGTTTATAAAACTATGTATGGCATCATGTGTACTTTATTTGTTTCTATTTAAGTCAACTATACTTTTCCATTTTAATCCAATGAATAAACACATTTTACCCAGTACCGATTATTAATAAGATATACATTTTTGAACCGACAGACTTGCTTGTTTCTTCCAAGCTATTTTCCCCGGATATCAGAATTATTGCTTTTTCTTTAACTGGAATCGAGTTGCTGTCGCCGAAATGGTCTGAATTGATGTAATATGATATATTTGGCCTACAGTTGTTTACATATATTTAACCAGTATGGGGTTGTCTTGGTAATAAATAGTTCTGTGTAAACAAATGAACGCCAATTGGAGATTAGAAGAACTGTAAAGGAGTTGGTAATGTCCTGAAGCTTCTTTATAACTAATTCACGTATTAATAATAAACTGATGAAAGGGAAAGCCCTCAGTAAGCATAGCCTGCACGAGAAAACAGCAGCCTCGGTTTTATTGAAGCTGTTCATCAGTACCTTCCTACATATTGTGGTACACATGGTACAAGTTCAAAGACCGACAGTGAGGCACTAAACTACTGTCTATTACCAGAAAGTATTAGACTCAGTATACGATATTTGCTAGAACATTGTAGTATATATGACTTTAAAATAATAAGTTGTTTTAGATCTGGTGTTCCTGGCATAAGTACATGTATTCTCATTGGGGCCAATTAAAAATTTAACCGACAAAAATATAAATACATCTAAATAATTGCACACATTCATTTGCAAAACCAACCAAAACAAAATACCAAATGCGATAAACAATTACGGAGAGTTTAGTTTTGCAGTTTTGTCTTCATTTTCCTGACTGCGTGTCTGCTACAGACTTGCTGTAATCTTAACAATGATGAATTGGCGCGGATATTGACGGGACGAAAATAGCTGCTGGATAAACTTTTGGAATGTCTGCACTATAACTTTTAAAACAGTTCATATAAATTAATGATTAAAATTTTGTATAACTTTAACAAAACTTAAAGCTAATTTAACATTTATATTAGTTATGATGGTACTTTTATTTAAAACATGTATCGATTTACTAGAACAAT
>Ga0224511_10003115_pt1 | contig 11711 bp, 10 predicted proteins | sample SF_May12_sed_USG_2_FD_169988 | JGI IMG/M metagenome (GOLD analysis project Ga0224511, IMG submission 169988) | Sediment microbial communities from San Francisco Bay, California, United States - SF_May12_sed_USGS_8_1 | ecosystem: Environmental > Aquatic > Marine > Sediment | place: USA...
GCTAATGAAACAATGGCTTACATGAACTGTGCAATACCCTCCCCCCCCCCCGCAACTTTATGGCTACATTAGGACTGAAAAGTAGCACAGTTAGATCTTCCATGTTCATTTCCGCTCTTTGTCATTACACATATACACCACTACCAGTTGATGAGGTTGGATATAGAGACTGTGAATAGTGAATACCACATACATAAAGTCATTCAGTAGATTAGATAGCTATTTACATGTAAGCAACTGTCATATTACCTTCTCGAGATCGCGACTGCGAAACGAGCTGTACTGAACTAGTGCTATGTCGACCTGCTGTATGAGCAGCTTTGAGTCATTAGAGACAAATATCCTTGCCCTGATGGCATCTCCTTCCATGTATATGAGTTTGGACAATGTGACTGATAGACTGATATAGCCAAGACCAAAGCAGCAAATCGCCACTGGCACTCTCTACAAAAATCTAGGATCTGCATTATGTGTTTATTATTTTTCCAAAGGTTATCTATGACACAGGATGCGCACAACTTCTATCAAACAGAGACTGATTCACCGCATGGGAGAGTGATGGTTTGATGGATAGAATGCTGGACTGAGGACCAAAGGTATTTGTCTTATCCGGCTACCATTTAGTCGTTCACCCTTGTTGGTTTCGACGTTACATAAAGGGGGTCCACCCAAAGAGTCACTTTCTCTATAGAATACGTGATTGCAAGCAGACAGTCTTCCTGCAAGGGAAACGCTGACTAAATAACTCAGTAGAGTACTTCTTCTCTGGTTACCGACCGGAGATAGAAAAAGAATTCGCAGCCTGTCATGTCGTGGAATGAAAACTTGGCTACTCTTTCATGAGAAGGGAGATGATCATGGAATTTTCACAGCTGCGGAGTGATCTTGACCCTTATCCACTGGCTGAAACCTTCGTGTTAACATAATAAATCAAGAGGGTTGCTAAAGGCCGGTACATAGAAAAAATCTAGCCATCAATGGGAAGCGAACTCCTTAAACAGTAATTTCGTGCTGTTGGCCAGGGTATATAGCTCGGTTTTTAGACACATATGATACCTTAGGTATTGTGTATGGTTTGTGGTATTCTGTATCCAGTCGTTCGGGCACAAGCCTGATGACAGTGATCAGCTCACGCGCAACAGGAGTGTGGGCAGTCATATAGTCTTCTTTGGCATGAATTTGAGCTTCCAAGCTGTACACAACTGATGCTCCTTCATATACTGTCTTAAAAACCTCAAAAAACATGGTTCCTGTAACAGGGAAATTGAAATCAAAGCATTGTGCTTTCACTGGAGTAAGTGCCAACAAGTAATGGCTAGTAATTACATGTCACCACAATTGTCTTCTCGTTTCATTCCTTCATTACCACAAGAACTTGCGATCTAATTGAAAAGTCACCAGACCAAAGTTTCAAACTAATTTTGGAAAATCATATTTTAGAGATGATGATTTGTGCATATACAAATGTGATTTGTGTTTTGTCTCTTTGTTGTGTGTGTATTTTTGCGCTTCTAGCTTTTGTTGAGGTCAAAAGGTTATTTTAACATACTTGTAAGAAAATCTCACTGGTTTGAAAACTGTACTATGAGGACAGAATTGAACTAACCAGGTATGTTTAGTGGTAGTTTGAACCTAAAGTCATATCTATATAGCCCGGTGTCCATATCAACATCAGGATTATCACATTTGTACACAGTTAGCGATGCATCTAGGAATGTAATTTGTTCAGTACTAGTAGTGCTTTCGCCTTCGATTCGAGTTTCGTATGCAACGATATAGAGCCCTCGTAAATTAAGAGTTATCTTCTCTATTGGGGCTGGTTTGGTGAGCATCAACAGCACATGTCCAGTAATCAGATCACCTGGAACCATTTTACAGGAATAAGACAAAATGTTAGCCCTAAAATTTGAGGAGATCACAATATTAATATAAGTTGCTGTTGTCACTAAACCAGAGGGAGCCACTGAACTGCTAACCACAGACTACTAGTGTTGCTCTCAATACCATTTCTACTTCTCAATGCATAAAAAGCACATATTTCTTCATGAGGAATAAACCTCCTTACCACCTCACATCTCACACCATATCATAAATGAATATAATAAAGTTTCTTAGACTAGTTCTGGACTAGGCAGGATGCTTTCTAGATTGCTCTTAGATTTTGAACCTTTTAAATCATTTATAGTAGTCACACACAAATGGAATCTATACCAAAAGAATCGTCTCAAAATTCTCTACCAGAATCTGCTCTCCTTACATACACATTTTATCAATTTCGATAGCTATGACATCAAACGCCGCCAAAGTGTGAGTTAGATAAGAAGATTTCACTGGGATCAATCAGGCGTCCGAATTTTGCTAATCCTTGCGATATTCGCCCGACACGCAGAGGAACAAAGGGTCGCAAAATAAAATTACGTCCAAGACTAAAATTGCCATCGTCTAGGACACCAAGCAACCAAACCACTAACGCTGATACAGACATGCCAACCCAATGTACATGGTAATAGTGGTATGAGGACCGTTGTTAGACACGTAGACACTCTGAGAGACTCCGCGATCACTCCATTTGCTCAGCAAATACTAAACTATTCTCATCAAACATTTTCCAAACATATCAGCCATAATCTTATAGTTTTTCCTCTTACATCTATACTCTTTTATCTGATGGTGATAGCTTTCATATGGTGTGTAACATATCTACAGGCATCAAATGAATAAACCTATAGCCTAACCTAAAAATAACTTAATTGTCATCAAAGAAAGGAAGATTATTTCTTTGTGGAAGGGATCACCATTTAAATAGCACTTGTACTGGCTTTAAATGCGCAATTGAGATGTACAACTGCCCTCAACAGTCTGTTCTCCTGTGCATGGTGCGCATGCTGTATAATTCCAAGGTGTTTGTGTAATAGCATGACAGCAACAGTAGCGGCAGAAGGATCAGCCAATGATTAAGATGGTTTCCGCATCAGCTGAACGGATAGACATATAATCAGGACAATCTACCACACACATATGTGGTCTATTTTAGAAAGAAAAACATTTGAATTTAAAGGACGCCTCGAGGGTGATTTGTTTTACCCTTTAAATTATATATGCATAGTTCAGAGAATTGACTGAAGGTAGGTTTTTTGGGTTTAAAAGTTCTACTATATAAAGCTGAAGTGATTGCTTAAACGGAAAAAAGATAGTGTTTGAATTTCAGTGTATACTGAATAGATTTGTCTATCAGAGGTCGTTTTAGAAGGGTCACTGCATAAAGTAGCTTTTGTTACAACAGAAATCAACCTAGTAGAATAGCGAAGTTACTTGGTAGCTAGACTGCTTGGCTAGGAATTTTTTCATTCTGCATGGGTTCAGCTTGGGTAATGCCAAACTCCCACTATGATTATTACATACTTCCATAACTCTTAGGTTCTACTACTACTGAACTAAGCTCAAGCTTATAGGAAGTCCACTGACATAAGGAAACTTTAGGAAGTAGATAAAAACAAAGAAAAAATGGAATGTACCTTACCTGTACTCACCTGGCTCAAACGAATCGGCTTTTACATTTAGATAATCTTTTATGCAGGGGTTGTTTTCTCCTGTTTTCAGAGATCGTACGGAGTCAGCAGTGTAGTTTTGTAAAGCTGTTGTCACATCTTCGTTCTTCAATAGCAGGGAATAACTTAAATAGTGGTGCTGATCATGTATATAGTACATAGTATGGACATAGCTGTATAGGTGTACAGACATATAGACAAAAATACATATAAAACATATAAGTTGTACAATACGGGTAACCTTTAAAACAATCTAAAATTCTATTTTATTTAAAATGTTTTCAATAAAATTTACTATATGGGCTTTCAACCATAAATTATTAACAAAAACCTGCTGGAGGTGATGGTTGTACATTTGTGTCTCGGAGATCAGCTATATAACAGTCTAATCCAATGAGTCAGTGATGTGTAATTATTGCATCCATAGTCACGTCCACGTGCAGATTGTTCATATGGCAATGCATAACAGGATATAGCCACGATTCAATGAATCCTATCTGGTATCGATGCGAACATCCAAACTATTAAGACAACCTAGTCTATAATTATAAAGTTAGCTCGTCATGGAGAGGTTATGGTATGGTTGAACACGTAGACTGCGGGACCATGGGATACCTTATTTGGCCCCAGACCATAAGATCTTGGGTTCATGACTTAGTCTCCTGCTGTGCGGGAATTCGGGTGAGTTGCGCCAGAACAATTCAGTGGCACGGAGAATGTAAATTTGAATGCATATTTGTATTTATGGATTGCTGGCTATTACCTTAGTTCTTTTGTCCACAACAATTTCAAATTTGTGGATATTTTTGAAGTGTTTCTTTGCTACTTGCATTGTGGCTTTTCTCTGCTCTAGAGTCTGTCTTATTGAACTCTCCAGTCGATGTCTGAGGTGGAAGGGCACTGTCACTGCCTGTATGAGACTGTTACGAATTCGATTCGCTTGTTTAACATGATGTAAGTTGATTTCAACCGCAGAGTGTCGCTCCGCAGTCAACATACTAGCCGTAAATTAGGTGAAGCTTCTCAGATACATCCTGCTTTACTATGAGGTATGTCGATTACTATGAGGTATGTCAACAATCCTACTTGAAGAATTCACTACATCAGTCTTGACAATCCAGCATTGTTTGCGTAGTGGCATTTCTGCATACACACATAAGAGTGGCATCCTCTTGATATTTGAACCCCAATTTCATGGGTGAGCATGGCGTAAGGCTGTTAATGGTTAGTTTTCATATTCAGATTTATCATTTATCCACAGCAGCTTTGATTATATGAGTAATCGAATATGCTTGTTAAAACAGAGCATTTAGATTCCACATGAACAATCCCTTTAAAGCGTGTACCAAACCTACAACATTCACGTCCTATTGGAGTCAAATTGACATTCTTGTAATGTCGCGCAAATTTGATTTGTTTGTGCGCGATGAAAGTACCCCGCCATAAAACTACGTCACGAATTGGGTTTGTCACGTTCTAGGAGTTATTCACACTAAAAACTGACCCAGAAATGCCATGTGACTCACTTGGTTTTGCGTTTCGGCACCAATCTTTCCGCCCCTACTCCTTGCATGTCTCGTAGTTGTGCTTGATTTCTAGCAAGTGCAGCCAAGTCGTCAGCTTAGTGACTCTCCGAATCTATCCACCAAGAGTAAGGTCATAAATGGGTAAAAAGAAAACCCAACAAAAACTAGACAGCGTGCCCTCTCGAGAGTCAGTTACGTTCGTTAGTCAAGTGTTGCCGTTGCCGTTGGTGTTGGTGTTAGTTGTTACGGCCGTTCGTTAGGCTTAGGGACTACTCGGTTACTCACTTAAGTCAGCTAGTGACCGAGTAACCGAGCCAATAAGTTACTAGGTAGTCAGTTACTCAGTTCTACTTATGGGAATCTGGTTCTACCAGTGTTACTCACTTACTGTTTGTACGGATGTTGATGTTCCTGTTAGTGTAACTGTTACGTTAGACTTACTCAGTCTGTGATAGTCTAGTGCTAGCAATGAACCAGCGACATCACATATGTCACCCCTGTTAGTGCAGTTGTGTTAGTCATCAGTCATAGCAGACAGACACAGAGACAGGTACCACTTTGCGTGTGTTACTCACTGACTAAGTTAGTCACTAACATAGTCACTGGTGTAGTTGCGGAGTATAGTTCACTAGTTGGGGTTGTCAGTGACGTGCAGGCTATACCAGTCAGCCAAGAGCCAGACTCACCCGGAGTCACCCAGTCGTCATTGCATCCCATGATGATCCCATTACATAATCTAACTTTTAGCTAGCTGAGTTAGTCAGCGGTAGGTAAGCGGACACATGATGGTACTGACTTCCTCAGTTGCTGTTTTTACGTTTAAACTTAAGGCTAAAGCTCAGTCATTCGCTGTGCGCATACTGACAAGTACTGATTCATTTTAGTTTTATCAATGGGCAGCCTCATTATCTGCCCAAACGGCCTGGAAATCAAATGCCCAATGAAAAGTCGCACAATAAGCCACCATGGGCTTAGTTTTGTCTTCATAGTTTTTTCAAGAGAAAACCTCGCCGCAGTTAGTTGTAAGCCTATCTACATCTATACAGGAATCTGAAAGTGTAGCGCTGATCTACCGAATATTATTTTCTACAAGTTCGTCAACATGATCTCGAGTTGACGAGAATTTTTAATGTTAGATTAATTATAAACGGCTGTTGCATAAGTCCAGCGATGGACAAGTGGTGTAGGATCATGGCAAGTGGTGCAAATCAAGTGTGTATGCCACATAAGTTACCCCCTCGGTTGGAGTCTGAAAGCTCACTACCTCTTGATGTACCATATTTTAGCTGGAGGATTTCTAACTATTTACTTGAACTTCTGGTTAGTGTACTATTTTCCATTACAGATGCATGGCCGGAGTAGCAGCCTTCTTTCACCCACAGATGTTTATACCCGACCCATTGCCTACCATATTTACTGAGACTATATCGCCTCCTACCTCTTCCCATACAGAACCAAATCCACACATACGTAGCTCCAATCAAGTATCCCCTAGCGTCACTCCTTCATCTATATCCACCCCTACGTCCTTCAGTGTTACACTCTCCGCTACATCCACTCCTGGGTCCACTAGCACCCCTATAGATGAACCCGTCCCATCCACTTCTAACCAAACAGCCCCTGTCCCCGCTGGCGATGCTTCTACTGATGAGAATAACAACACAGGAGTTTGTTGTTCGGGACTTCACTGTGGAAATGTTTGCGTTCACATCAAAGCTGTTTTAGACAGTGCAACATTCACATTTATTGTAGGTAGGGCAAACGTCTAGTCATCATTTGCCTTATGTCCACTAGTCATATGGCCTCCATAGGTATTTTCTACCAAAAATCAGTGATGCACACATAGCTTGCTCTCCATATATACATATGTTTACCTACAGTTGATCCCAACGCATCTAAAATGACCATTATTTAGGGAGCATAAGCGAGAGGCCTCTGACTCTGAGCCCTGTACACCATCCACGTCTCATCCTTACTATATGGTTTGTGATTATTGGCAGGCACATTATGTCTGGTGGGCGGCATCATACTGGTGATTCTGTCGACAGTTGGCTTCATTCCTCAGGGAGATTACTTTCTGATTGGACCATTCGCTCTAGCTGCTGGAGCCATTATTATCGTACGGGGAATTATTCACGTTCTCGCTGAAAAACAAAGACAAGTGGAAGAGGTAGCCCGAAATATATCGCTCAGCTACTGAATTTTGATTATCTACCATTTCAAAATCTTCATCTAGTCCATAGTTTATAAGCTATTCCTGGCGAGCCGTATTGGTCTAATGTTAGATGCTCTGAACAGCAATCGTTCATTCCCTGGATCTGTTGAGCATTGATTAGAGTTTGTTAGCTAATGCTGGCCGAGTAGCACGGGCCCCTACCCGTGCTACTCGGCCAGGCTCGTCGGAAGTGCGGAGCCTATGATGTTAGGCCGAGCCAAAAGCCCGGGCCAAAAGCACAGCCGTTTGAAACCAGCATAAGCTGATGACTATGTTTCCTCATATTATAATGCTGTGATGACCATTGTAGGCGCAGCAGGCAGAGGACGCAGAGAGAACACGTCTCACTCGTGAAGAGCGGTGCGTATGCAACTTTACCTATCTATACACATTTACTCACAGAGGACCCTACTTCTTTATTCCGATCTTTCTGTTCCTCATTCATTTTTTTTCAGGCTCTCCGCCTGAGGTAGGTTAGAGCGGTAGGAATTTCGTATATGAGGAGTTCATTCTCAGGGCGAGCACTCAGCATGATTAGCTCTTGAACTGCCACTGTATTGCTGTCACCACGTGGCAGTGCTGATCTGTGTCAATTGGTTTAGTCATGTTCATGATATCGGCATAGAAACTAGCTGCGTCTATCCGTATCCCAGGTTGCCATAGAAATCCAGATCACCATGTAATGGAGAGCAATCACAGTATAACACCAAGAAAAGAGAACTCTGTTTTCGCCAAGACACATAGTGGTGATGGTATATAAACAAAGACACATAGTGGTGATGGTATATAAACAAACCGCTACTTTAGTCCTGTTGAGTGAGAATATTGGAAAAAACAAAACCATCCAATCTGAACCGCTGACTGCACCGCTCTTCCGAACAGTATGTCTGAGCAAGACTTCCTTTTTCCATTTGGCATCAGTTATGCTTAGCTTTTATGCATTTTTTAGAAGATGTATTCCGTCATTGTCAGTGAATTGGTGGCTTTCCAAATTTCTTAGAATCTCAGATCTGGCTATGAATGGTTGACTTGATGGATAACTGCATTGTAGAATGGCATTGGCTGAGGCGCAGGCCCTGGCTCAGGATAACCAAAGCATTCCGCCGAGCTATTCAGAGGCAGCTAGTAAACCCAATCTTAGGCTCAGCATCTCAGCGCATTCCCAGGCAACCATTCCTTTCATGTCGGTGAGTCCTAGCTCTCACAATCTTACTGTCAGTCGTGCTGTTTTCTGTTTGATGGTCAAATTGTTAACTTCACCTTATGGTTTGCCATTCTGAAAGCGTGCTGACTTCGGAGGTGGTTTCACTGGTACGGTCATGCTGTGTCGTACACTCTCACTAGCGTGTTACACTAGTCAGCGTCTTATTGGTCATCTATCAGCAGGCAGGGTAATTCCACGTTGAAAGTGAGAACATAGCTGGGGAAGCGCACAGCTAGCTTTACACTGGACTGCCGGAATGTGCTGGTGGAATCGTTGTAAGGCTATCAATCTTTGTGTGATTTCCAGTAATTAGAATTTGGGCCTCTAGAAGTGTGTTAGGTTGATGATCACTCCTTCGAAGGAAACGTAACGCAGTTAGTTTCTGAGAAGGGGTCTAGTTCAACAGGGGTGCCAATACCAGCCAATGCTAAGCCTTTGGCAAAACGTACCTGGCTACAGCGGCGCGTGCCCCAATGTCCGATGTACGGAGTGGCTAGGAAAATGGATTACGCCACACTTGAGGCAGCACGCAAGCGGATAGATCCCACGCATCGCGGCATTAAGTTGGTGTGCCGTTAGTGCCTGCTTGCTTGATTGAAGTAGGTCCAAAACTGGTGTGAACCAGTCAGCGGTTGTTGCGATGTTCGCGTAAAAAATTCTTCGCAAGCGCTGAATTTGCAAATTCAGCCAGCGGCCTTCTCCGCTAGAGGTCTTTGATAGCTGTAGGAACGCAGCACCCTTGCTACTGACAGCCAGTGGTAACAACAGTCTGAGTTAGAGGTCAAGGTCTAGAACCAATTGGCTAAAGCCCGGGGGCTCAAGCAAAGGCCGCACGTGCGCCGTTTGCCATTTCCGACTGTTCGTTTTCATAGTTTCGCTTTGTGTGTTAGTTTGTGCTGGCCCCGTAGTTTCCTTCGAAGGGGTGCTCTCTTGCCATACACTGCCAATGGTGCCCACTGTTCGTTGAGGGGGTAATTGCTTGCGATAGGCGATGCTGGCATGGCTGGTAACGTAGTAGATAAGGCAAGCTTCGTCTCAATAGCTGCTATTCTATCAATCCTGGAAAGGGTGAGCAACTTCTTTCCCTGAATCCAGAGCTATGATCAATTGTAATGATACTGAAAGATTTACATGAACTGATTAGTCAGTGACGTAGAGGACTAGCGCACAACTATCTTAGGTTAAAGTTGCAGACATTATAGTATTTACTGACACATCTATCAATGTGAAGCTACATGTAATGATGATGTATCTACTTTGGTATGCAGGTGCAGTCACAGACGCACATGCCGGACACACGCAGTGTTGGCGTTGATACTTCAGATTTGATGAGTGTCAGCGCGTCCGTTGCCTTGATGGCTCCTCCATCATACGATCAGGCTTTACACCCAGGAGTATTCTATCTTGGTAGTCAGGAGAATAATACCCAATAAGGACATGCCAGTGAGGCATTCGTTACCTCTACTGCAATCTGTGCACGGCATATATCCCTCCTATCTGACAAACAGCTTATAGCAATCAGTCTCTGTGTACAAACACATACATTGACCACTATAAATTCTGCACAATTGTTTTTCATGTTATGTGATCATGTGATCTTTTTTGTACCAGCCATATTTTTATCACGCTTGTTTCCAAATTGCCAAAATAAATAAAAATTTCATTTTATTGGTTATTTTTAGCTCTTATATGCCTTCGGACACTAGATTACAAACATAGAGGTCACGGCTTTTGTGTGCCAGTTGAGCTGATAGGCTGTTGGCACGGCCGAGTTAACTGACTGTCAGTTGTCCACACTATCGATCCAACTATCCGACGACTGAGTTGTCTGCAGATTCGACAGTTCGATGACCATGCAGACGTATATGGTGGAACAGTGAGATAGGGACCACTAGGCAATCTAGATTAACTAGGACTGGTAGCAGTAGCGGTAGAAGGGACTTCCCAGTGACAGATCGGACCCCCTAGTTGTCCACCACAGTATATCCAAGAATATTCAGTCAGTAGAAACTAACGATTTCACCAAAAACTGGTATCTGTTGGATAGGGAATTTGTATGAGAATCCTCTGGGCTGCTGTGAGTATTATTATCTTATAAAGCAACTTCTAAAAAGAAACTTGGAGTAGCAAGTTTGACAGCTAGCGTTAGAGCAGCCACTGAACTCGCTTTTCAGTTGTCTATCAACCCGATTTAAAAAAGCATCAATGGTTGATATGCAATGATAAAGGATTATGTTGTACATACATACATTCTCCTTTATTATTGTTTTGTGTGATAGAACCTAGCCAACCTTTCTAGTTTAATATTAGCACGGCTGTAAAAACACTTATCTATTTATGTTCAGCTGCAAATTTTGCAAGCGTTTTCCTCACAGCTCTAGTTTTTATCGTCACAATTTTTCACAAATAAATAGTTTGTGCTACTGGACATAATACTCAGCATCACAAATCCCTATCATTGAGGTTTTATGAAGGTACACAGTTAGAAGGTTGGATGCCGGAATCATTTCCCTAGATTATCTGGATCTCGAGGAGGGCGAACTTGTGGTAGAAGTACTTCTTCACTCATGCGGCATATGCCGGAAAGATGGGTCGTCTTCGCGAGGAGAAACCACCTCAGTACTCTCCCATGACACCATTCGGGTCAGTGTCACTGATTCGGGAAAAATACCTCATTATTTATTCAATATTGCCTTAATGGTAGAAATACACGGTTTGCCCGCAGTGAGTCATGAGTTCAAATCACAGAAAAGTCAATTGTGGTGACAGGAACGGCACCCGACCTCCAACAAAGTCTCCCTGTTTACCAAAGAACTACATTAGAAATAACTTTTAGTTTTCTGAGCAGCAAATCATCATTATCATGCACCCTATACTCTTGAAACCAGATACCCCACCCTTTACCACCGAAATCATGTACCATGTACACTAAGCTTGAAACCTCATAGCACCTGATGTCGTCCACATATTTTACGGTAGAACATGCAGTGTCTTTCTCCGCTGTTAGGGAGTGCGGATCGGTGAATGCCAACCAGTAGAGTGGGCGGGAGATTGTTTCCTGTCCGACCCCAGTGTGTTTGGGCAGGTAGCCTAAAGTGCTTCCAGAAAATTGTACACACTGGTTGCGCCCTGACAGGAAGTTCGCGCTTAGGTTGATGGTCTCGTTTGATATGTCCATTGTCTTCATAGTGTCTACAATAGTTTTATTTTTATCATGT
>Ga0224511_10003116_pt1 | contig 11710 bp, 8 predicted proteins | sample SF_May12_sed_USG_2_FD_169988 | JGI IMG/M metagenome (GOLD analysis project Ga0224511, IMG submission 169988) | Sediment microbial communities from San Francisco Bay, California, United States - SF_May12_sed_USGS_8_1 | ecosystem: Environmental > Aquatic > Marine > Sediment | place: USA...
TACTCCATTATATATCTGAACAACCTTGTCTTGTTTAACACCAATATTTCTTACCAGCCAATCTGCAAGATCACGGGATACTGATATGTAGGTATTAATAAAAAGATCACAAAGTTTTCTCAACATTGCGTACTTCAGGCGCTTACCATCAATATCATATATATCCCTGCCATGCTCTCCATGCACCCTGAATGGTACTCCTGACAAGGCTCCAACCAAGGCTCCCTCCAGTGTTGGCAGGTTTCTTGTGTGCAAAATGGCAGGTTTTAATTTTCTGAACAGTCTGAATAATTTAAAGTAGACACTTATGTCATTCCCTTCTTTCTTTTCAAGCGCATAAATTCCTACGTTATTGACTTTTATCCTCTTATAAAAATCAGTAAAATATGTCATGCAAATAATTACATGATTGTATTTCCCTTCCGGTATATTATTAATCAGATTTACAATCCCGTTTTCCATTCCACCAACATCAAGTCTGTATATAAGATGAACTATGAGTGGCGCTGATTGACTTTTATCTGAAGGCCGCTCTTTTGCCTGACTGGTATTAATATACTTCATTTAATCAGCCTTCCAACCAAGCTGCTTTTTTCGCCTCTAGTTGATTCGAGTGAGTTCTCAATTTCAGGTAATAGTATTTCAAAAAAATGACTTAGCATTTCCATTGCCTTATTGTTATCGTCAATGTAATTTGTTGAAATTATTATGGCAGCAGATTCCGGCCCGGGGCCAAACAACAATGACTGCGCATGTATTAATTTACCTATATATGGATTTACAACCAGCCTTCCCCCAATCCAGTAGGATGACCAAACATACAGTTTTTGATTTCTTGATTTAAGGATGGTCTGACTAACCGGTATTTCCTTATTAATTATGTTTACCGTTATATTTTCTTCCGAGATATTTCTCCATATTTTGTCATTCTCTTTGATCAGAACATTTTGTGAACTTATTAATTCGCCCCCCTTGCTCTGACCTGAATAATATTCTATATGAACAGTTACAATATATTTTCCATTTGTATATGTAGTGCTAACCTTGCTATTAGCCCCTCTGAAAGCAGGTTCCCATGTTGATAAAGACATGTCTGTCTTTTTCCATATATCCACAACATCAGGTAAAACAATATCTTGTTTAACATCATTATTATTTAATATCTCTGTCTGATATTTTAACCATGGCCCTGCAAGAATTGCGCAGATCAGCACGATAATTGCCAATATCAACTTTATACTATCTTTGCTTCCATTCGCTATAGATACATGAACGCTGGTTTTGCTCTCTTCCGCTATATCTTCTCGCCAAAATGTACCAATATAAAACATTAACCCTATAACAAGTCCAAAGAACAACCAGCCATAAACAATATGATCGACGCCGACTGCAAGTTTCATACTGCTGAGATGACCAATCATAATAATCATATAGGCGCGTATCCAGTTAGCAAAAACGGGAACAGCTACCGAAAGTATGATAAATAATGTCCTGCGCCAGAAACTACGGTACATTAGATATGCATATAAGAGCCCGAGCGTAATTGACGCAATCAAATAACGGAGACCGCTACATGCTTCAACAACTGACCAGTCACCACTTGTCAAAAACAGCATGTTTCCTTCCCTGAATACGGGTATACCTGTCAACTGGAGTGCAACAAATACAAAGTCACCCACCCACTTAATCATGTATGGAACATAGGCTTCTCCAAATGGAACAGACAGAAGTATAAACAGAAGAGGAAAAATAATAATTCTGGTTCTTTGCCATCCCCAGAATAAAACAAACATTAAGGGTATCATTGCAACAACGCTATATTGCTTTAATATCTGGACTTCTACCAGAGAAGACAGGAACCACATTATTACGCAACAAATAACAAGAGCCAGACCCAAAAATGAAATTGATGGTGGAATCTGATCAAGTTCATCCCGCTTATTCCAGATTAGATAAAACGAGATCGGCAATATAATATATCCATGAGCATATGTGTCAGAACTATCCCATAGATCCTTTATTGAAATGAACGTTTCACTATAAATTATGGCGATAAGTAAAACAGAACAGAACAGCATGATTGTGTTCAGAATGCCCGATCGTTGTATAATTGAACTGTTTTCTATAGACACTATTTATTTTTCCATTAAATCTTCAAGTCTGGAAAGGTTACTCTCCCATCGATATGACTTTTCTATAAAGCACCTCGCTGCCACACCTACTCTTTTTAAAGACGTGTTACCGAGTAATTCGATCACTTTCTCTGAAAAATGCACGCTGTCATTCTCAACAAACAATTCTTCACCAATTTTTGCATTAATACCTTCATACCCTGAATAGGTTGAAACAACAGTCTTCCCCATTGCCATTCCTTCAAGCACCTTGTTTTGAACTCCTCGTGCTATTCGCATTGGCACAACAACAAGATCAGAATGTGCAATATACGGCCTGATGTCATAAACAGAGCCTGTTACCACAATACTATCACTGGATAGTCTTTTAACAGTATCTGCTGGATTAGAGCCTACTATATAGAATAGAGCATCCTTAAAATATTCCCTTATGGCAGGAAATATTTCATTAGCAAACCATGTAACAGCATCAATATTTGCCCAATAATCCATAGCACCGGTAAACACTATTTTTTTCCCTTCCATATTATATGGGTTGTCAAAATCTCTGGCTGGATCGAAATAATCAGTGTCAACACCATTATTTATATAATGTATTCTGGATGAGCATTCTGGAATAATTGCCTTAAATGCTTCGGCTTCAGTACTAGATACAAAAATACTGGCATTAAATTCTTTTGCGATTTTCTTCTCAAAATCCTGAAGCTTTTTAGACTCCCGATTATAAACCCAGCCCAGAGGCCATGATTTTGATTTTGCATATTGCGCCCATTTGTCAGAATCAATATCGACAAAATCTATAATTTTTCGAATATCTTCAGCTAATGGATTTTTATATACATATTGCGCCATAGATGAGGAATAGATATACACGACATCTATTTTATTTTTTTGTAAAACATTATCTACCCATTCAGACATTTTGATATCTTTATAATAAGGCACTGTCAATGATGTTCCCTTGAAAAATCCTGACAGGCTTTTAAGTATCGATTTCTTTCTGTCAGTCTCAATAAAGAATGATTCACGACACAAGTCAGAAACGGTCTTCTTGTATTGTGAATCGTCGGGGTTATCAATAAATGTTCCAAGAAACACATTATTTTCTTTTGACAGATATTTAAGAATATTATACGAACGAATTTTGTCGCCCTTATTGGGGGGATATGGAATCCTGTGTATCAGGTAAAGAATGTTTTTCATTTTGATGCTTTGGGTTTTTAACCCAGATTTTTTACAATATGTGGACCCAGTATTGTCGTCAGACCAAAAGGCATCTGCTTCCACATCTTGATAAACAACTGGTATTTCGGATTCAACGGGTTAATATCCGGCATTTCCTTTGCGTTAACCAGAAAATATTCATAATACAGTGGCTCCGGATCAAAGCCCCAGTTTTTCTTGAAACTATAGGAACCCGTTCCAATTTTACTGCGACCATAATCAAATATTCGTACACCACGCTCTGCTGCCCGACACATTAAATCCCAATACATAAAATCGTTGCCTTTCACATTGCGTGCCAGTGAAGTTCCTCCACCATAATATGGTAAAACCTGATCACGGAAATAAAAACTCATTACGCTAGCAACCAGTTGGTTATCTTTTGTTATTGTTAATATCTCGCAATCCTTGCCAAAAGCTTTCATCAGAATATTAAAATAGTTTTTTGAGAATACCGGTGTACCCAATGCATGTACACTACGTGCATAGGCCTCATAGAACCGATCAACACCCTGATCAATGGTACCAACCAGACCGGCCTTGATCCCCTTACGAACCATGGCGCGCTGCTTACGTGGAATGCTGTTCATATTAACTTCAGGATCAGGGTCAATTTGCTTACTGAAATTAACGTATAAATTATCCTTGCAAGGCCATCCTTCATGCTGTGGTTTCAGATTACGCATTTCCAGACAATCTACAGCCAGTTTGGTAGCCAGCTTCTCCGCCGCATTGGTTAATGCCAGTTTTGCTTCAAAGGAATTGGCAACAATACCTCCAGTTGTGCAAAAAGGCATGGAAGACAATGTATTACCGAACAGCAAACTTTTGATATGTACTAGCGGTAATATTCCCTGTATACCTTCATTACTTTCAGCATATAAATAATAGGTCTCATGACCAAATGCCTGACTGATCACGGTTTGCCATTCGGAACGATGAAAAAAAGTGGCTTCAGGATGTGCCCTGACAAACTCATCCCATTTAGCGGTATTCCCGATAGTCAGTTCCTTTATCTTTATTGAGGAAGCCGTACCACCTGTTTCAGAAGAAGTCAGTTCTATGAATTCATTCATTACCGACCTCTTTGCTGTTTTTTAGAAATATATTATCCATACGATCCCATTTAAAATCTGTTAACAGCCGTTCCAGACGATCATGCATCCGGTTCAGATTCAGATAATGCCGAAAACGGGTCTTGAAATTGATACCGGTTTGTCTCGGTTGTTCCGGATCAATTTCCCATGGATGAAAATAGAAAAGGCAAGACTGTCCGTCATGACGATTTACTCGGCGCATGGCCCAGCGTGAAAGCATGTAAGGGAAAAATCGAAAATAACCACCACCACCACAAGGAAACTTCCTGTTTCCCAATTCAACTGTTGTAACCGGAATTTCAAGTATCCCGGAATCTCCATGCGGATAAAATGCAAACCGTGGTGCCTCCGGCATACCATAAAGATCATGTTTAATTGGATAAATACTGGAACTGTATAAATGACCTGCTTCCTGTAACTCCTGCAATGCCCACAAGTTGGAGGCACCGATAGAATAGCTTGCGGCACGATAACCTTTTATTTCCTTCCCTGAAATATCCTCAAGCAATTTTTTTGTTTTTATGATGTCTTCCCGAAATTGTTGTGGTGTTTGTTCTGTAACACGCACATGGGAATAACCATGGCTGGCAAGCTCATGGCCGGAATCAACAATTTTTCTTATTAATCCAGGGTATCGTTCTGCCACCCAACCTAACATGAAAAAAGTAATTTTCACATTATGCTTGTCAAATAGATCCAGTAAACGCCCGGTATTGTTTTCCACCCGACAGGGTAAATTGTTCCAGTCAGAACGATCGATATATTTTTCAAATGCCGATACCTGAAAGTAATCTTCAACATCAACCGTCATTGCATTAAGCTTTTCCTGTGTCATTTTAATTCTGCCACAATGCCCTAATGACGTTGATTGTCCGTGAGCCATTTTTCCATCACTTCAACGATGCGCACCGCGGCCTTGCCATCCCATAGCTCGGGTACTTTGCCAGCCTTGCCGCCGGTTTGCATAACATTGTCAAAGGCTGCCCTGATTTTTACCGGGTCAGTCCCAACAATAGTGTTTGTGCCTTCATCAACTGTGATGGGTCTTTCGGTATTTTCACGCAGGGTAATACAGGGAACACCCAGCGCAGTGGTTTCTTCCTGAATACCACCTGAATCGGTCAGCACCAGTCGGGCCTTTGAGTTCAGTCCCAGCATTTCATGATAAGCCAGAGGGGCTAATTGAATGATCCGATCGGTATCCAGATATTTTTCACAGCCTGACTCCATGATTTTTTGTGCCGTGCGCGGATGAATCGGGAAAACCAGCGGGAGTGTTTTACTTATCTCATTCAACGTTTCAAGCAGTCTCGCCAGCACTTCCGGATTATCGACATTGGAAGGACGGTGTAATGTCAATACACCATAACCAGTTTTACTATTAAGGAAAACGGCCTTATTTGGTATTTCTGAAAGTATTTGCTCAGGCGTTACTGCCTTGCTCAGATTATTCTTCAGGGTATCAATCATGACATTACCTACAAAATGAATCCGGCTATCATCAATACCTTCTCTTAACAAATTTTCATGTGCTGATTTTTCTGTCAGGAAATGCATATCAGATATCTGATCAGTCAATACACGGTTTACTTCTTCCGGCATATCGCGATCATAACTGCGTAATCCGGCTTCAACATGAACGACAGGAATACCTTTCTTGGTTGCTACCAATGCGCAGGCAATAGTCGAGTTTACATCCCCTACCACAAGCACCATCGCGGGTTTAACTTCATCCAGTACGGGTTCGAACCGCTGCATAATCTCGGCAGTTTGTACTGCATGACTGCCGGAACCCACTTCCAGATCCATATCTGGAACCGGAATGCCCAGTTGATCAAAGAAGCAGTGCTTCATCGACTTATCATAATGTTGTCCTGTGTGTAACAGAAAAGCATCCAGATGACATTGTTCACTTCTCAATGCCGCCATGATGGGTGCAATTTTCATAAAGTTGGGTCGTGCACCGACTATGCACATAATGACAGGTTTGCTATTTGATAACACAATTCAACCTTTATTTTTTGTGGCCCATGCCCGAGCTGATATCAGTTTCTTTCAAGACAAATGACGACGACTGTAAAATATTTCTACACAGGCAATTCTTACAATTCCATTAAATAAGATCGTCGTCTTCGTCAAAACCCGAATTCAGCAAGATGGCCTGCCTCATTAGCGCGCGCTCCTTGCGAAATGCCCGTTTCAGCCCTTCCATCGCCGCTTCCAGCTCCTCAATCCTTTCTTCCAGATCCATATCATCAGTTGATTTTGATCCTTTATTCAAAGACAAGGTACCAGCCTTCTTCTTTCTTGATCTGGATTTTGCCTGAGGATCAAAGTTGTCTTTCACTTCGGAAACACTTCCCTTCGATGTCTCCGCACTCAACTCCTCAGTCACCACATTTACGACACTGCGATTAAACTGATGAGCCTCTTCCAGATATCCATAAAGCAGCAGTCTGTCCAGCAAGGTATTTACCCGACGCGGCACACCATCAGTAAATGCATGAATGCCGTCATAGGCATCCTCCGTTAACTGTGGATCATTTTTCCAGCCAACCATTTTTAAACGATGTTCGATATAAGCCTTGGTCTCATCCCTGTCCAGTGGGCTCAAATGATATGCCGCTGTTACTCTCTGGCGTAGTTGCTCCAGACCATCAGCCTGTAATGTATTACGAAACTCCTCCTGTCCCAGAAGAAAGCTTTGCAACAATGCCTTTTCACCTACCTGAAAGTTCGACAGCATACGCAATTCTTCCAGTGAGCGAGAAGGCAGATTCTGGGCTTCATCGACAACCAGCAAAACACGCTTGCCTTCACGTGCACGCGCCAACAGGAAGGTTTCAATATTCTTCAGGAGTGTTGCCTTGGAAATCCTGTCATGCGCCAGGCCAAATGCGGCGGCAACCATGCGTAACATGTCATCGGCTTCGAGTTGGGTTGTAACCAATTGTGCCGCTACGACATTCTCATTCGCCAGTTCTGCAAATAAGGTGCGCACCAACGTTGTTTTGCCGGTACCAATATCGCCAGTAATGATAATAAAACCTTCACCCTGATTCAGCCCGTAGCGCAGGTAAGACATGGCACGCTTGTGCCCCTTACTTCCGAAAAAGAAGCGTGGGTCAGGACTCAGATTAAAGGGTTTTGTACTGAGGTTATAAAACGTTTCGTACATAGAGGTCAGAACTTCATATTAAAGAGAAGATATATCCGGTTTTCTTCGTAGTCATTGCCTGCAACATCCGATGTACGTTCCGCACGGCGGATACCGATAGAGCCCTTGGTGTCACGTGCCAGTGTACGACTTACATCCCAACCGATATTCCAGTACTCATCCTCACGGGTAACGGTACTATATTCAATTGTTCGCCAACTGGCAGTCAAATTGGATCTGACCCGGTTGGAATAACGCCATAACCAGCCGGCATTCCAGCCACCTGAACTGTCACTGGTTTGGCTAACTAAAAGATCACGATCACTGGTGGAAAGTCCAAAGCTGAAATCACTCTTGGCGGTTTTATAGGTAACGTTGGCATTTAAAGCTTGCTGTTTATAGACTTCGTTCGAAAGAGGGAAGTTTCCACCTGCCAATAAATCAGGTATTGAGCCATATACTCCTGTTTCAGGATTTATATATACTCCTGGAAAAATATCATCTGGATCAATACCAAGGAGCGCAGCTAAATCAGGGGGAATATTTGTGTCAGCATAAGTTGCCTGTTGGAAGTCTGAAGCAAACGTATAAAGATCTAATATTTCTGTCTGAGAAGTTGTCGTATTTTCCCTATATGTCACCCGCCAAGTACTGCGTTTTGAAGTATGCGAAAATGCTCCCATCCATTGGCCACCGTTATTCACACCTACATCAGCATCACGGTAGCTGGTACTAAATGCAGTTCGCTTGGTTGGTTTAATGGTCAACGCACTGTATTTTTCCTTGTCACCACCGGTAAGTTGTAAATTGAAATGATAACTTGGATGCCAGTTAAGTCCTGCACTCCAGTAAGTGCCATTAGGTGTTTTAGTCACCCCGGTTCCCAGATCATTATTTTCATCACCGGCTCTGACTACAGCATCAAACTCGTTATGAAAGGCATAACTGGCTTCGGCATTGGTCTGCTCATATTCTATGGTGCTTGTTGTCTCTCTGTCTGTCTCGCTGTTGTTGTAATTAAATTTCCATTTCAGCTTTTTGAAGCGATTACCGCTTTTCATATCCAGCTTGACTGCATTGGTTTCACTATTGGAGATACTGTTGTCATATTCAGTTGTTGAGTTTGTATATCTCAACTCACCATCAAGATAATCTCTGAAGTTGTGCTTAATATAAGGGCTCACTGTATATCTCTGGGTTGTTTGCCTGTCACTGTCTATCGAAAGGTTGTCCTGTGAGCCCGCACCCAGATAGGTTGTATTCTGCTGACTTACACTTGCCTTGGCATCAATAAAAACAAAATCATCTACCAGCTCTGCTGTGCCATTTGCTTTTAAATCATGCTTATCATCATCACTGGCACTGTTTTCATTATAAAAAATATTCTGTATCTTATAGCTTAAATCCATTTTCAAACGACGGCTTTCGCCCTTTATCTTGATAGCAGGATTTACTTCGGTAATAAAATCATCCTGCTCATTGCCTGAAGTTGATAACCTGATGTTATCTGAATATGTTTCCTTTATTTCAATCGAAGGGGTGATCTCCCATTCGGCCACAACAACCGGAGCCACCAGTAAAAGGAACAATGCGTGGAAACTTTTCATTTTTTTATGCATTAACATTTTTATATCAATCCATTTTTCATTTTTTGATTTTTCTGAATTCTATGTCCCGTAATAGGAATAAGAACCATAATAATCTGAACCAAACAATTGTCCGCTCTTGTTCAGTATCAGGCCAATAATCATATTCTTGTCTACCAGAGCCAGTGCTTCTTTTAATGCCTCTTGTGGTGTCTTACCGGCTTCCACCACCAGCACGAGTTGACCCATTTGGCTTGTCAGAACACTCGCCTCACTGGTCGCCAGTAGTGGTGGAGAATCAAAAATCACAATTCTATCCGAATATCGGCTGGACAGTTCATGCAACAAATGTTTCATCGCATCACTTGAAAGCAGTTCTGTAGAATGTGCATGCCGTTTACCAGCTGGCAGAATGGCAAGCTTTGGAATATTGGTCCTTAATAAAACTTCATTCAGTGAATTTACTTCTCCTAACAGATAATCCACCAGACCTTTTTTAGGTTTAATGCCCAGAACTCTTGAAACTGACGGCTTGGCGACATCTCCATCCACAAGCAGTACAGTCTTGTCCATTTCAAGTGCAATACTCATTGCCAGATTAATCGAGGAAAATGTTTTCCCTTCCCCCGGAAAGGAACTGGTGACCATGATCAGGTTACCATTTGAAACTACTGTTGCCCCCTGACCAAACGCATTCTTGATTAATGGTCTCTTTATTAACCGGTATTCCTCAGAAATTTTACTGCGTTCCATATCCGGGGTGACCATACCCAAACCACGCAGTTTGTTAATATCTATTTCTATAGAATTGGTTGAGCTGTCTATTCCCCAATCACCTGGATCAGAATTAGCTATGGCTACTCCAGATGTATTGGAGGGAGCTGGGGCTGGCGCTGCTGGCTCACTTGCCTTAATCACAGGAGCTACATCTGGTCTCGCAGACTCACTACTTGATGAAGGCTCTGTTTTCTTCTTCAGTTTGTCCAGTGATCTTTCAATAATACTCATTTTTTGTCATAGCCTGTATATGCTTTAGCCCACTACCGCATTATAGATTAGCAATAATGAATAGAACCCAATCAATGCCAGTCCGGTACCACCAAAGATCATTATTTCCATCCGCCTTTCCTGTATCTGTGCAGCACTCCAGATCATTGAGACACTTCCAAGTACTGGCAAGTTGGTAAACTCCGTCAGACTCTGCCTTGTTTCAAATGTGGGTTTAATCAGATATAGCAACAAACTGACTGCTGTTCCTGTACCAAGACTCACAAGTAACACCAATGACATCAGTAATGTTCTGTTTGGTCCGGAAGGAGAAGACGGCACTCTTGGCGGATCAATGACCTTGAATTTTACATTATCTGCACTCTGTTCAACCTTTCTGGAAATCTTGGCTGATTCGCGCCGCGCCAGAATCTCTTCATATTTCTTCTTGTTAATTGAATAGTCTCTGTTCAGGCTTTTGAGATCCGCTTCTATCTGGGGCATGGTATGAATCATGGTCTGCATTTTTTCTACGCGCTTTGTATATTCCTCCACCCTTACTGACAGGGTGGCTACATTTGCTTCAGCACTGCTTAATGCAATTTTCATCTGCTGATAAACCGGATTATTATCAACCGGTGAAGCTCCAAGGCCTTTCTCTTTCAGTTCAGCAATTTCTTTTATCTGCTCTGCCCTGAGTTTCGCTATGGTCTGCTTGAGTGAAATAACATCCGGATGATTGGATGTATATTTCAGTAATAATTCATCCAGTTGCATTTCAAGATTTTGTATACGCGCCCCTTTAGGTGAAGCCCCCCCTTCTGCTCCAGGCAATAACATCAAGCCGGGAACTTCTCCTGATATCTGGCGCTTTAGTTCATCACGTCGATTTTCAGATTCTTTTAACTGCAATTTGGCTTGATCAAGCTCCTCTATTTCCTTTTCCAGCTGCTGGAAAAAATCCTTGCCTTTACCAGGCATCATCCCAACATGCTCACGTTTGAATTCCTTTAGTTTTTCCTCTGCTTCTATCAGCTTGGATTCATATTCTTTTAACTGCTTGTCAAGAAATTGCTCTGCTGAATCAGAATCACGTCGGGAATCACCGAGCGCGCCTTCAACAAAAAGAGTTAATAAAGACTGGACTACCGATTTGGCCAGTTTAGGATCACTGTTCTCATAGGAAATTGAAAACAGGGATGAGCGTTTGTCCTTGCCAATTTTAATGTTGCTTTTCAATCCATCGATCAGTTCATCCATTTTATTGTCGTCTTTGGCCTTGATATCCATATCTGTCATACGCGCAACCTTCTCAAGGTTAGGTCTGCTGAGTAAAGTCCTTGTCATTAAAGCAACCTGTGCATTAACGTTAGAACTTACTGCCAAACCTCTTAACAAAGGTTGCAATACAGAGTGCGTATCCACATGTACTCGGGCACTTGCCTTGTACACATCAGGCATACGAGCCACGATTGTCCAGCCAATAATGCATATTACCCACGCACAGGCGATCATGTACCAGCGATA
>Ga0224511_10003117_pt1 | contig 11709 bp, 5 predicted proteins | sample SF_May12_sed_USG_2_FD_169988 | JGI IMG/M metagenome (GOLD analysis project Ga0224511, IMG submission 169988) | Sediment microbial communities from San Francisco Bay, California, United States - SF_May12_sed_USGS_8_1 | ecosystem: Environmental > Aquatic > Marine > Sediment | place: USA...
TGGCCCGTACACATGTCTAGTGTATAGCACTGGGTAATACCAGTACATATCCCAATTTAGTAATTTTTGTTTGGTCAGAGGGGGATCGAACACGCAATCCCTGGATCGGCAGACTAGTGTTTTACCAATAGTACAAGTCCCCATATCCGGGGTCAGGTATGTGATGTCCTTTAAAGAGGACGAAACCGCTCCTAGACCAAACAAAAACACATGACTAATGACAAACTGTTTGCACACAACCATTCCTAGAAGACCACGATGCTTACTTAATCATTCTGTGTAGGTTGTACTGTACAGTTTGTCACAGACCATATGGTGTGCTTGTGTAATTAAACAAATCCACAGGTGGCGTGTTTCAAAAGGAGTGCGGACTGTGGTATTTCATAATAAAAATGAATAAACATGACTAAACACTTACCAATCGCGATAGAGTGGATGCATGATACTTAAACACTTCTTGTGTGTAAGTTTATATAAACTTGATACTAACAGTCGTTTATGTAATATATGCCCCTTTTAACGTTGATAAAGCGTATAAACTTTGAACATAACTCGACGAGAATTTACGAAAGTAAAGTTTATACATATGTTATACGTTCTTGATGAGGTCAATAATAGTTTACGATATATCTCTCTTCTAAGGAATCTGGTTGTTGAAATTTGAAATAGTGTTATGCAATGATAAAATGTTGAATGAGCATTATGTAAATAAATTGGTATAACTACCATTTCCACTTTGTGTAAAGTAGAATAATAATAAAAGATAAGTGTATTTCACCATTCCTGTTTTGTTATACTGAGATGCCCATATATGTATCACATCTAAAAGAAGAAGAACCATAGCACTGGACTAAATGTGTATACATTTGAACATGTTTTTTGCAATAGCACATGTTACATTGAGCTGCTTTTGCAATACAAAGCTGTCCAATACGTGTATACATGCCCCACCACAATAACCTAACATGTATATAAATTTTCTTTGCAATTTCTTGAATGCATTTTATAAAAACAATTTGGTAATGTTTAACAATAGTACTAGTTTATGTAAATGACAAAAAAACTGCATGACTTGGCAGATACAAAGATTGTTGTTAAAAGTTGAATTCTCTCCTCTATTTTCCACCTCCAACCAAACTGTTTATTTTCTTACCAACGCGACGCGTACGGTCGTCAGCATGTAGGCGACTGGTTGACCAAATTAGCACATTGTTTGTACGTGTTTGTACATGTAGGATGCCTGTACTCGGGTTAACATTATTAAACAATTATAGTATTTGCATCATTGTTTGTTTCTCTGATTACACGCATGTTTGTGTTGAGTGTACAAATAAACTTCTACAAATATATAATTTTGCTTAAATGATATAAAACTATTTATCTTTAATATAAATATTTGTTATTTTATCTGAAGGCTGTATTACTGGTATAATAATTTGTGCTTGTTTTTAACGGTACGTTTAAGCTCTGGGTTTTCCCGCGATTTTAAAGAGGTTTTTAAGTTATAGAAGATTTTAGAAAACTTACAAATTATTGATAACTAAATGTATCAATATAATTTTGGGGAAAATATATTGTTTGTACTTCTTATTAACGTGGCGAATTGTGATATTGTCACGATTGTTATTATCAATAAATGGTATTATACACTAGGCAACACTTTTAAGCGCCCATTTGCTAAAGTTGTTAAGCGTAATTATTCTTTACAATGTGGTGACGTTTCAAGTGCGGGTTTGCATATGTGTTTTAAAAACTCATTTGTTATCATTTTAGATTAACATTGAAAGGGGAAAGTTAAATCGAACAATCCGTTTCTGTTCAGATATATAAACATTTTATAATTAAAAGGTTCACAGAAACACTGTGAGGTTGCTCGTTCTTCAAAAGAAAAACATACAAAATTCTCAGAAAATCGAAGTTCGTTTGGATATAGTATAAAGTAATTGTTTAATGAATTTCGTTTTATTTACAAATATAAAATTCTTTGTTAACTATACACTTAGTCAATATACAATGTTATTTTTTAATAATCAGCATTCTTTTCTAAGAAATGCTCAACTGAATAATTTTGTGCAAAGTTAAGCAATTTTCTCTGAATTGCAATATCTTTACACTTTGTTTGACGCCAAATTCAAACTGATACCAAACACGTTAGCAGATTTTATTTATAGCGACCGTTTTACCAATGCACGACACCTTATTGGGGACACGTACCCATTAAATTAAAGTATTAAGCATGCATTTATTAAACAAGCTAATTATTTATTGTATCGTTTTATCTTTAATAAGATACCAATTAAAAAGTGAATAAGTGTTTCACCAAATTCGAAAATAATAACAAATATATAAGAAGACAAATATATATCGCTTTGCTTGGTTTAAAAAATGGGTTGTTGTGTTATTTATTATAAGTCAATATAAAACATTCAAATAACATAAAGGGAATTAATATAACAGTTTTCAAAATGCAACATAAAGACACTAAAACCACGATTCAAGCAAAATTGAAATAGATCCCGGTTTGGGGGAGGAATCAAACATGTTTTACTCATTCGTTGCTTGCTTGTGTGTATCTTCTTTGTATTTATCGAACATTTTTATCAAAACGGTCTCAATTTATTGCAGAAAAATTGCACACGAAAAACATATGCATGTAAAGTGTTATGTGGCAGTTTCCCGGTTTATCCTGATAATAGTTTCAGTAATACTTTGTATGCCAACAGCTTATGTCTTAAGTTCGAAAAAATTAGCAAATATTTAGTAATTTGATGATTAAAAAACTTTTTGACATATTTATGAAAATATAAAAAACTAGATAATAGATTTCATCGATTTTTTTTTAATATGTCAAGCAATATGTTGTTATAATAAAACATAAAAAGGAGGGGGGTCATCGCACTTTTAACAGAGAAATAGTTAAAACTAAAATCCACCTGTTAAGGAAAATTTAATAAATAATCTATAGATGAAGTTTATTTTTTGCCTAACAACACAAACAGTATTTTCAAATTGTAGCTCTAGATAGGTATGATTCTTATGATACAATACACACAATTGATCTAGAATTAAAAGCATACAATATATATCTTTAAAAACAGACACATTTCATTCCATATTAGTGGAATAAGGCTTGAGAAAAATGGCATTTGAGACTTAAAACATTGCGTTGATCTAAAATCAATACGCTTAAAAGGCTTGTGTGGGTAAAATATTTTGCTTTTTTGCAATTATCCTAATATATTAATGAAAAACAATTTACAGTTTTTTTTATAATTTAAACAGTCATGTTAATCAGGTTAACACAGAAAGGGTCCTACTCTGAATTAGAAACAAATATCAATCCTTATAATGATGATCTATTTAATTTACCTAAATAATGTCCTATTTACAAACAAAGTAAGGCTTTTTTACACTTTTCTTTACTAATTTTCGTCTCCTGACCCAGGATCCAACAGCACCAAATGCTAAAACCCTGGTATGTGTCCCATCGGATAACGGGTATGGGTGCTTGATTGTAGAAGACCCAGTGCTGTTTTCAAAGCAAATTTAGGCGGCGAGTCGTATAAAATCACCTCGAAAAATAAACTGCCGCACAATCCTTTAAATGTGTTTCACTTTTTTACCACAAAAAAGTAAGCTGTAAAATGTTACATTGAAGAAGGATACTTATAACTGTTACCTAGTGTATATAATATATACACTCACATTTATTTCCCCTTTTCTTGGAAAACCTTACATAAATATTTTTATGTAAGGTTTTCGAAGAAAAGGGGAAACATATGTGAGTGTTTATTAAATCACTTTTGTTACAAGTACGTCTTTTCATCACTTGTTTAATTATTAAAAGGCGAAATATGTATTAAAGGACCTTTAAATTATAGTTCAGGAAATTCAAGAGTATACACTATAATACAGTGATTTTCATGTTTCCAAGATATCGATTTAGTTAAGTTCCTTCGAAATGTATATACATACTCTTAATATTTGAATGTCTCAGCCTCCCACTGAATATTATTGAAAACTGATTTGGTTGGATGTTTTCCTGTCCATATCTGCTGACGACTGGAGCCGCGTATAAAAACCAGTAAAGCCAATAGTGGTTGGCTAGTTGGCTAACTCGTTTGTTTGGCACAGAACTTGTGAAGGTACAAGACATGCGACTACATTAAAACGACACCACATGCTATATACTTAGGATTCTTTCTGCTATTTCTTGTGTGGGTAAGTTGCATTATTGCATCTTATAAGTCATAAATTGAATTTAGAATATAATTTAATCTGTAAAGTTAAATTCGATGACTAAGGACTGTGGAGGGGGAGCGACCGAAATGGCACGACCTTGTGTGCAACATGTAAACGATATGAAAGCGATTTGGAAAGAACCGCATGGAAAAAGGTATTTACGCGTTTATTACTGACGTTAAAACATTATCTGTGTATGATTAAATTTGTTTAAATGGTATTTTTATAATTGTAATTGCTCTATTGTAATAATGTTATAATGTTTTAGTACTTAATAGTTTAAATAAATATACCTGTATTAATAATCAAATATACGGAGTAAACAAACTTATAGTTTTATATATTATAGCACAGTTATTAAATACATTGTAATGGTTTACATGGCTGTGTTTATTATAATGTGGTAAGTTGTATCTTGGGTTTTAATTTTTTCTTTAATTTTAAAATCGGTTTAGAAACTGTACGTGTTGTATAAGCTATAATGTATTATAATTAGTTTATTTATACGTATATGACAATAATTTTAAATGTTGTTATATATATGTTTCTGGTCCTCAGGAATCATGGAATTTATGTTGTTTACATTTGAAAATAGAGTTCCGCTCAGGTGCTAGGGGGTGTCAGTAATGTGGCATCTTTCATTGCCACTGATGAACAGCTTCAATAAAACCGAGGCTGCTGTTTTCACATGAAAACTGTGCTTCGTGAGGGCTTTCCCTTTCATCAGTTTAATGTTCTTCTTTACTCTTAATGGGTAGTTACTAGAATGGCAAAACATGGTTGCATATTTAAAACCTCTAGTGGCGTTAATAGTAACTAATCGACAAGTCACTAATCTGTTTTAAATACTGTATAACAATGTCATCTTTTACATACAGATCGCTAGACTTTGGGTCATCAAGGAATTCGGAAGACCTAGACATGTCGTACATGAAAAAGCCGAAAACAAAACGAGTAAGTGCTACATGTCTGTGAAGTGTTACATAGTGGCATGTGTTGCATTGTAAAAGATGTACTAGTTAGACTGTTGCCATGTATTTACAGATCTATTGAGACAGGTGTTGGTAAGTTTATTATCAACTCTAACCTACATTATGCACATTATATTTCTCTTGTGGTTACTTTAAACAATTTGCACAGTTAAAAGCACTTATGGCTGAAATTCTTGTAAAACATCTGAAAATTAATTGGAAGCGACCTATTGATTCTTAAACAAACTATTTGTAAAACGCTAATCATACGTGATCCAACATTCCCTCGAGTGTATATTGGCATTTTTAATGATTGTATAAGCAATTTGCACAATTAAAAACACTTATGGCCTAATTAGTGTCTTATGAAAATTTGAAATGTTTATAGCTAGTGACCTACTAATTTAAAACAACTATTAGTGAAACACTAATGATACGTGACACAATTCCCTCAGGAGTATATTGGCATTTAAAATGACTGTTTAATTGCAGTCAGTAAAGTTCGAGATGTCTAGATGTACAAGGAATATTCGCAGTCTGCAGTTTTTTACACTGTCTCCCCTTCCTGCTCTTTCTTGAAATCTACAAATAAGAGTTTAACATCTTTAAACATGTTTTTGTATGCACAAAGTCTCATTGTCACGTGATAATCGTAACTGTTATTGAATGAATGAACATCAATGATAAGGATTGCCCACCAAGAAAGGTGGGTGTATATGGGTGTGTATTTATCGTCTCACTAAGACATTCGCATTTGACGTCGAAGTTTTCAGATTGTTTGTGTGTGTGGCGCATCGTACAAGATACTGGTGCGTCCACCACACATGACATCCAAGAACTCTTTAGGGCCCACTTAGGACCCTTCAATTGGCAGAGTTTACCACTATAGTTCGCCGACGTCAGTTTTGCAAATCTTGAATGACGTTTTTAATCTCGAAATATCTATTAAACACACATACGCAAATCCATGTACATCTTTACACCTTTATGGACCATTGTAGACCCTTACATTGGCTGCATATGCCACTACAATTTGCTCACGTCCGTAAAGTAAACCTTAAATGGCATTGTTTTCATCTCCTGTTATCTACATTACACACATACACACAAGACATATGTGCGCGCAATTGGTCATGTGGTATTTAACTGCAATATCGATCTATTGGTCCTGAGTTTAATACACCCGCTATCCCAGCTTATTAAATGTAAGTTAATAGCGCTTATTCCACGAACAAATGCCCATGTATGTCGGTGCTTTATACTTTGCGCATTTAAGAGCTTGGTTTGCCATATATGTTGTGGGCGCTACAGTATCTTACATTTTGTGTCACACAAACTAAAACTTGATGTCCGGACACCGAATGGAAATGTCCAAATACAGTCAATAAACTCAAATACGTGCACACAATTAAAATAGCCATGATAATGTATTGTGAGGTGAGAATGTATCAGCTTTTACGATATGTCTTACCTCACAGAAACACACTGAACGTGGGGAGTGTGGATGTATGAAGTGCGTGTAATGTGCTGAACTAGTGGAAATGTCAAAAAGGATAAAAGAAAAGGGCTTGCATGAATTAAGTCACGAATAGTCTGTCATTGTTAAGGGTGCTTAAATTTACAACTGTGTAGCCTCGTGGTGTAACGAGTATTTTCATTGGCTGACGGTGTATTTGTAGATTGAAACTTTGGGGTAATCATAAACTAAATGTTTTTACATTAAGATGTACGTTGTATTTATTCTGGAACGTTAAATAACATACATTAAAAGTTGACTTTTATTTGAGTTTAAATATGCTATTGTTCGTACAGGAGCCTATGCCTCATCGAGTTATCGAGAAGAGGCGGCGAGACCGAATGAACAACTCACTGGCCGAGCTGAGCCGGTTGATCCCGACCTGGCACATCAAACAGGTGAACTGTCAATTAGTTGGTGTTGTTTTGTCCGGGTGGGGGGTCTATTTTCTCGTGTATTTTACTTTCTCTTTCTGTTTTTTTTTATTTTATTTTTTAAAGATTCCAACTATATATATTATATATTCTAACACTATCATGGTTTTCTCTATATAAACAAAGAAACCAAACCGTGCTTTAATACTCAATTAAGCACGGTTGTGTGTAACCGAAATATTTACGCTCTTCCGATTTTCTTTGGAAAATGTGAAAAGTAAACAAAAACTTTTCTAATTATTTCAACGACATAATTATAGTATATATTATTGCACGCGTGTGTACTGATGTGTGTGATCAAGTCCTTGCGTTACATAAGCTTCTGGTGTTCATCAGTCGCCGGAATGGTCAAAAGTAACAATTTACTGTACAAGGATAATATCAGACGAACATTTAGTTAGCATTTTATGCTTTGTAACTACAATTTATTGGACATTGTGTGATTATAATATAATTATTATGTTAACATATAAACAGGACACTATTCATTTTTTGTTTAGTTTACTTTTTCTTAACACAAACATAGTGTTGAGGTTGTTTAGTTACTAAATAATGTTATTTTTCTAATGTTTTGCCGTCAATTAGCCTGGTTTTTAAATACTATATAAACATTTAGATATGTATTGTTCAAACTAGAATACGGCGATTCATAGCTTTAAAAATATTTATAATTATAATTATAAATTCAGAAATGAAAACACAAAATATATATTGTGACTTTATATTAACGAATTGCACATCGTTATAGTTAGCGATAATCTATAATGACTGACTGATAAATTAAATATTTGAATAAGTATGCGCTTATAATATATAGAAAACTGATGTTGACGCAGACATACATTATGTGATTTTTATAATAGTATATATTGTTCACTGTTTTGTTACGTTATAAACCTCGTACGTTTAATGCAGGATACACTTCTTGTTATGTTATATAATATTATGTTATACTGGTACATTTAGAAGTGTCTAACATACATGCCGATGTGGCCATTATTACAGTCCTGTGGTCCTTTGTGGAACGATGTGTAACTGAAAAACTGTGTTACAAATGCTTAATGGTTAAATAAGGTAAACAATGACTTAAAATAACATAAAACATTGAACGCACGGGTCTGAGCTTAAGATACTAATATCACTTACAAACTATCTAAATATAGACGAACATGTTGTGATAGATAAATACGTTTCTAAAATACATGGAGGAGAAAAGAAACACAAATCGCGATTATTGTGAAAACCAACAAAATTGAAGTTATGAAATGATAAAAACAACCCTACACTGGTGGTCTCCTGCGACAGTAGGTTATCGCTTTTAGCTAATCCGGCTACAAAAGGAACAGCTGAGGCTTATTGACAGTGAAGCTCTGGACACATCTTAGTGCATACCCGGATATGTGTGAACAATGTTATTACCAATCTGATCATTTCTGTATACCGTAATTACCCTATGTTTTCGGACGCTACAAATCAATTATTTCGGTGAAAAATAGGGGTGTTTGAAAACAAAGGGTGTCCGAAAAACATGTTTTGTCATCTAAAAAATAATAATTTCGATAAAAAATAGGGGGTGTCCGAAAACAAAGGGTGTCCGAAAACATAGGGTAATTACGGTACCTCATATATTGACTCGTTTTTATGTTTTTTTGTGTGTGCAATTTTTAGTTCTGCATCTATATTTAGTCGTTTTAATATAAACATTAGTTTTGATAAATATTTCTTCTTAATATGTAATAATTACTTTTTTACCATTCTTGAATTGTTCTTTTAGTAATAAGAAGCATTTTGCTTGCCTCAAACAGATAACTAGAAATACCAACGTTGCTTCTCCTTTTAACGTGTGGGTCTCCCACACAATTTCACATTTTGAGCGCTGTTGATTTAATGATAAAAGCCTAAGTCATTTCATATAATAAAGTTGTCTAATGATGCTTTAATATTTTGTACTATTTGTTTATATTTGGTAGGTAATGTATTGAATTATTTTACAAAACATAAATAAAATGCTTAATTTCCCTATTTTAAAGACAAAAACGAAGTAACAACCAGTTTATATAAAGCCAAAACGCGTTTAAACGCAAATAATATTTTGCAATTAAAGCAAACTTGGTATGCCTTGTTAATGAATGTTTGTGTTGCATGTAATATTTGCTCTTATATGAAATATTATGATTATCTTGTGTAATTTAAAAGGCTTCTGCAGGTCTAATTAAATTTCTGGTAATGGGACGACTAGCATCACAGTGAGCTATGCGTCCCCACTTCTTAATTCGGCGGATGACGGTGTCCGAAGAGTGACACACAATGCCCTATTTAACATTTTGGTTCCCTAAATAGCGTAAGTAGAAAGTCTTTCAAGACGTGGGGGAATTTACTGGGTGGCAAATATTTGCTGTATATAACGGTAAGGGATATTGGGTGAGTGTATTTATTTTATTAAATAACATTTGAAATAATATGACATATTGAACAATATGACATATTATGACATTTTATTTATTTCTGTATAATTACAAAACAGATCAATGCAATCTAATGGATACAAAAAGAACAATAGTTAACCATTTCCCCACTTTTGCAACATTTCCTAATTACAGACAATTTAGCTTGCCTTTTGATTTTTTAATATGTGTATTTTTGTATGGATTTCATTCAATTACTCATTTGTTTGTTTTTATAATTCCATCATGTATATTATCATAGTTAGCGAGTTAGTGTGCCACATTGAATGAATACTAAATTTCAAATGACCACTCCGGATACACATGGCAGAAACTTGTACTTATTGCATAGATATTTTTATGTAATTACTGTGACAGTTTGAATGCATTTCGAATAACAATCAAATTAATTCTGTAATTAGAAAATCAAAATCAATTTTTTTAGGTCAAGGTCACACATTGAAGTTAAACATAATCGAAATAGTTCTGCCTGAACTCTTCTCTTATTCCTTATTATGTTGTAGGGTCAAGGTCGTATCGAGAAGACAGAGATTATTGAGATGGCCATAAGGCATATCAACAGTCTCACCAACATCATCGACAGACACACAGGTAGGCTTTATAGACCAACTCGTTCGCTTTAGATAAATATCATTGGTATACCTTTTGTATGCTTCTGGGCAACAAAATTAAGACACATAAAATCAAAATGTTGGCCAACACCATTTACAAACTTACACATATGCTCTAGGCCATCATCATTGACACTCCTACCGGCTTTCTTAGGCAAACATTATTGACAAACAGGCTGGTATAGTCCACACTAGCATTATTGACAAACAACTGGCATACTCTGTGCCATTATTATAATTATTCACAATAATATTAATATACACCCGGCCAACATACTTAACAAGCGTACTGGCATACTCCGGGCCAACATCATTTACAAACATACTGGCATATTCCGGGCAAACATGATTGACAAACATACAGGCATACTCCGGACCAACATCATTGACAAACATACTCGCATACTCAGGGCAAACATCATTGACAAACATACTGGCATACTCCGGCTAAACATCATTGTCAAGCATACTGGCATACTCCGGCCAAACACCATTGACAAACATACTGGCATACTCCGGGCAAATTCTATTGACAAACACACTGGCATACTTCGGGCAAACATCATTGACAATCATACTGGCATACTCCGAACAAACATCATTGACAAACATACTGGCATACTCCGGCTAAACATCATTGTCAAGCATACTGGCATACTCCGGCCAAACATCATTGACAATATACTGGCATACTCCGGGCAAACACCATTAACAAACATACTGGAATACTCCGGCTACACATCATTGTCAAGCATACTGACATACTCCGGCCAAACATCATTGACAAGCATACTGGCATACTCCGGGCAAACACCATTGACAAACATACTGGCATACTCCGAACAAACATCAATGACAAACATACTGGCATACTCCGGACAAACTTATAGACAAACACACTGGCATACTCCGGCTAAACATCATTGTCAAGCATAATGACATACTTCGGCCAAACATCATTGACAAACATATTGGCATACTCCGGGCGGCAAACACCATTGGCAAACATACTGGCATACTCTGGACAAACATCATTGTGAAGCATACTGACATACTCCGGCAAAAACATCATCAACAGATCAACAGTATCAAAATAAAAGACGACGAATATAAGTGACAAAAATATAGTTTCATATTAAATTTAAACTTCATTAAATGTATAAACCTTTAAAGTGTAGCAGGTCTTGTGTTTATTGTCATTAAATGCTTATATATTGACTTATATAGTTATAGAAAAGCTAGTTATACAATATTTGTACAATATTTTATGTGTTATTTTGACAAGATAAATGAAAGCATGAACTGCTGATTCATAACAAATTGCGTGTGTTCCGCATCAAAGGCAATTGTCATATTAACAGATTTTCTTACTAGACACAAAGACGTCTTTGTTTGGTTTCATTAATAATTTATAGCACATTACATGTGTGAATTAAGGACAGGTTGTCAGATGTTATTACTATCATGTTG
>Ga0224511_10003118_pt1 | contig 11707 bp, 10 predicted proteins | sample SF_May12_sed_USG_2_FD_169988 | JGI IMG/M metagenome (GOLD analysis project Ga0224511, IMG submission 169988) | Sediment microbial communities from San Francisco Bay, California, United States - SF_May12_sed_USGS_8_1 | ecosystem: Environmental > Aquatic > Marine > Sediment | place: USA...
AAGAGTGTATGTCCGATTCTGTCATTAATTACAATTATGTAGGAGACACAAAAATAAGTGTATCGATTAAAAAAACTAATGCCAACAAATGCACATTAAGCGAGATATTTCTAACTAAAATATTAAAATCATTCTCAGCGTTTTAATAGTAGTAAGGGGCAGGTAATCCAGAATTACAATTTGCCTGTAGAGTGCAACAATTTAAATTTAGAGTCCGACCAATCAGAACCCCTCGGTCAATTCTTCAGGAAACGACACTCTCTGAAAAAGTCCGTAAACTTCCGAGACTAGTTAATCATGAATGGAGTCATCATTGTAGGTAAACAATAACCGAGCTTTATGGGCAATCAACAATTTATTCGGTACATATCGTGAATACATTTTTTTGCGTATTTTGCAATATATTTCTGTATTATGTTATTATTTTATACTTTTTGACGATAACTTTTAACTTTATATTAAAAGATTTAATAAATAGCTGATAAATAGCTGATTAAACGATCGGACAAATCCCCTTTAAATTTTAATTTAAACAAAAATCGCGAAAATCGACCAACTCGAAAAAAACAACAAGAAAAAACAATATGTTTATATGAATTCAACTCAAAAGTGTGAAATACGCTATAGTACCATTGATTGTACAATTTGATTCGAAAGCCCAGGTGCCATCCTCCCCACACATGGCAACACCATCCCCATCCATGTCGTAACATGGATCACAGGTCAGCACACGTGTTGTACCGCAAGTTGTTAAAGTACCATTTAGACTGCCATTAGGCACTGTCAACTCACCGCAATCTGTAACACGTTTAACACACGATTAAAATTCTCTATGTTTTTATGAACGATACCACTACAGTATAACTTGCATGATAAAACAAGCCTTACCTTTTACAACACACTCAGAGTCAAAGGTCCAGGTTTTGTCAGTTTCACAAATGGCGACACCGTTCCCTACCAAATCATAGCACGGCTCACAAGTCAACGCACGGGTTGTACCGCATGTGGTGGATGTGTCGTTCAGATTGCCATTTGACACCATCAGGTTCCCGCAGTCTAACACAAAGTGATGAAATAAATACTTTATGTACAACGCGAATAATTTTGTACGTATAAGAAGTTATTTTAAACGGGATCTAAATTTATTAAATATACCAAATACCAAATATAAATAATTTGATTATTGTAGTTTTCGGTCCAGCAATTATAAAAACAAATTTTGTTAATCCTGGTAAGCAGCCCCATAAGCTCAAAACATGCAGAAAACAAAAGTAATTATGTGATTGAGGGCATACAATCAGCATGACTTCATTTTTGGAAATATAAAATAAAGTCACTAAAAACGTCAGTAAATGCTATGAAGTACAACCATGTTCAACGATTAATTTTCTTCATTACACAACTTTTAAAGTACAGCTTCAAATATAAAAGCGGAAATAAAATTTAGGAGAACGGAAAAAATCTATTGCATGAATGTTAAATTTTCATTTGAACCAAAACTGTGAAAATAACCCAATATACAGTATGTTTAAATTAATAGATATTTAAATTGTGAAATATGCTACTATACCTTTGATTGTACAATTTGATTCAAACGACCAGGTGCCATCCTCCCCACACATGGCAACACCATCCCCATCCATGTCGTAACATGGATCACAGGTCAGCACACTTGTTGTACCGCAAGTTGTTAAAGTATCATTTAGACTGCCATTATGCACTGTCAACTCACCGCAATCTGTAGTACGTTAAACATACGAGTTAAAACCTTCTACGTTTGATTTTATGAACGATGACACTGCAGTATTAATTGTATGATTAAACAAGCCTTACCTTTTACAACACACTCAGAGTCAAAGGTCCAGGTTTCATCAGTTTCACAAATGGCGACACCGTTCCCTACCAAATCATAGCACGGCTCACAAGTCAACGCACGGATTGTACCGCATGTGGTGGATGTGTCGTTCAGATTGCCATATGACACCATCAGTTTCCCGCAGTCTAACACAAAATGATAAAATAAATACTTAATGAACAACGCTAACAATTTGGTATATATTAGAGGTAATGTTTAACGGAATCGAAGTTTATTACATATACCAAATACCAGATATGAATATTTTAATGCGCTATTATACCTTTCATTGTACAAGTTGATTCAAACGCCCAGGTGCCATCCTCCCCACACATGGCAACACCATCCCCATCAATGTCGTAACACGGATCACAGGTCAGCAAACGTGTTGTACCGCAAATTGTTAAAGAACCATTTAGACTGCCATTAGGCACTGTCAACTCACCGCAATCTATAGCACGTTTAATAAATAATTAAACATTCCCTCTATATCACCCTTTAATCATCTTAACATTTCTTGGAGAAATCAGTTTAACAAATATAAAATTAAATAATAAATAAAAATGGGAAAAAAAGCAAAAACACAAAAACATAGTTTAGTCTGAATGTCTGTTACGTCTTGTTGTTCTGCGTGTTTTGTTCTTTTCTATGTGTTTTTACGGGCCATTTTGTCATAGTGCCCTTAAACGTGACCCTATCTACATTCTTTGTAACATTTTTTTTCTTTGAACATCTCTTCAATTTATATTAGTATTTAAACGAAACCGTATTTTTTATATGATTTAACGAGCCTTACCTTTTACAACACACTCAGAGTCAAAGGTCCAGGTTTCATCAGGTTCACAAATGGCGACACCGTTCCCTACCAAATCATAGCACGGCTCACAAGTCAACGCACGGGTTGTACCGCATGTGGTGGATGTGTCGTTCAGATTGCCATTTGACACCATCAGTTCCCCGCAGTCTAACACAAAATGATAAAATAAATACTTAGTGAACAACGCTAACAATTTGGTATATATTAGAGGTAATGTTTAACGGAATCGTAATTTATTACATATACCAAATACCAGATATGAATATTTTGATGCGCTATTATACCTTTGATTGTACAAGTTGATTCAAACGCCCAGGTGCCATCCTCCCCACACATGGCAACACCATCCCCATCAATGTTGTAACACGGATCAAAGGTCAGCAAACGTGTTGTACCGCAAATTGTTAAAGAACCATTTAGACTGCCATTATGCACTGTCAACTCACCGCAATCTATAGCACGTTTAATAAATAATTAAACATTTCCTCTATATCACCCTTTAAACAGCTTAACATTTCTTGGAGAAATCAGTTTAATAAATATAAAATTAAATAATAAATAAAAATGGAAAAAAGCAAAAACACAAAAAATAGTTTAGTTTGAATGTCTGTTACGTCTTGTTGTTCTGCGTGTTTTGTTCTTTTCTATGTGTTTGTTTTGTACGGTCCATTTTGTCATGGTGCCCTTAAACCTGACCCTATCTACATTCTTTGTAACATTTTTTTCTTTGAACATCTCTTCAATTTATATTAGTATTTAAACGAAACCGTATCTTTTATATGATTTAACGAGCCTTACCTTTAACAACACACTCAGAGTCAAAGGTCCAGGTTTTATCAGGTTCACAAATGGCGACACCGTTCCCTACCAAATCATAGCACGGCTCGCAAGTCAACGCACGGATTGTACCGCATGCGGTGGATGTGTCGTTCAGATTGCCATTTGACACCATCAGTTCCCCGCAGTCTAACACAAAATTATGAGATAAATACTCTATGTACAACGTGAACAACTGTGTGCATATATGTATACCAATTACCAATAATGAAAAATATGATTATTGTAGTTTTCGGACCAGCAATTATCAAAAACATATTTGTAAATCCTAATATGCATCCCCATTCGCTTAATAGTGTCAGACTAAACACATGAAAACAATAAATTGGAGTAATTATGTGACTGAGGGTTATAAAAACAGTTTGACTTCATTTATAGGAAAAGTACAATAAAGTCACTAATGAATGTCAGTAAATGCTATTAAAATTAACAACGTTTACCGTTTATTTTTCCTAATTACACAACCTCTTAAGCTCGGCCTTGACGATAACTAGCAGAAATAGAATTAAGACGAGGAAAAACGATTTTTTGTTTTAAATTTCAATTTGGACGAAACTCGCGAAAATTGCCCTATTCGAAAAATAAAACCACGAAAAACACTATGTTTATATGAATTGAACGCCAATGTGTAAAATATGCTATAATACCTTTGATTGTACAAGTTGACTCGAACGCCCAGGTGCCAGCCTCCCCACACATGGCAACACCATTCCCATCCATGTCGTAACACGGATCACAGGTCAGCAAACGTGTGGTACCGCAAGTTGTTAAAGTATCATTTAGACTGCCATTAGGCACCGTCAACTCACCGCAATCTGTAGCACGTTAAAAACACGATTAAAAATCATGTATGTTTATATGAACAATGCCGCTGCAGTATTAATTGTATGATTTAACGAGCCTTACCTTTAACAGCACACTCAGAGTCAAATGTCCAGGTTTCATCAGTTTCACAAATGGCGACACCGTTCCCTACCAAATCATAGCACGGCTCACAAGTCAACGCACGGGTTGTACCGCATGTGGTGGATGTGTCGTTCAGATTGCCATTTGACACCATCAGTTCCTCGCAGTCTAACACACAATGATGATATAAATACTTTATGTAAAGCACACAATTTTGTACATATTAGAAGTCTATTGTACACAGTAAACAGATTTTTACATTATAAATGAACTACACGCTTGGTTTTTGATACTATCAATTTGTCATCAATGAAATAAGAGAAAGGATAAAAGAGTAGCCATTCAGTGTACAAATGTAAGGCATTTCATGTGATATCGGTTATATGTGAAGATGGTAATAATAAATATGTTGTGCCTTACCATAAAAAAAGTTATCAATTACGACATTTCTACAATTTCTGTTTTAAATCATTTTGGCTTCTATATAAAAATTAACTTAACACAAGACACTTTGTTTCATGAATGTATGTATTATTTATAATTGTGCATGATCAAACCTTTCCAAAAGCATGAGGATGTGAAGTTCCATTGGCCATCTTGATCACACCGCGCGAGACCGTCCCCTTGCAGCAGGAAACATGGATCACACGTGACCTCGACCACAGTTTCATACACAACTCTCGTGTCGTTCACTGCACCGTTGGCAACATGGAATGGGTCGCACTCTATATTTTTAAATGAAAATGAAATATTACGATGACATAGTAAACATACTTGATAATATGTTCGAAACACCACAAGAAAAGTTTTAATAATTAACAAACTAACTAAAAACATCAGGTGTAAAAAGCAAATAGATTCAAATATAGTTCGTTATCTATATACACAATCATTAAGGATTTAAATACTTCGTACATAGAAAGTTTAGAAGAAAAAATAAATATGCACAATCTGGTACCGGCGGGAGTGCACGTTGAGGTAAGATTCCATTGGTCGTTTAGCCCACATCGTATGACGCCGTCACCACGAAGTGTATACCCAGGAAGACAAGTCAGTATGCGCACAGTACCGTAAGCTGACGAAGTGCCGTTAGTTGAGCCACCCGGTGTGACAAGAGGACCACAGCCTTTGACGTAGGAGCCTACACATATACGTGTTCAATATCTCTCATGAATTGAATCTAAAACGCATCACGCTTAATAGTCATTCCTACCACATTTAAATGTACTTAAATAATCATTTTAAATCATTACCATGTATGTTATGCAAAACCTAATAGCATAGATTGCAATGTCTTAGTATGCCAGTTAATTAGCTAAAATGACTGCCTAAAAGTGAAACATTTACATGCTGGACAGGCAGTTGGTAAAACAAATCAAAACGTACTTTTTTATTGCAAAACTGTTGATCTGTCTCTTCAATTTTTATTAAAACATTGCCGAGACCAATAAATCTGTAGTTAAGAGCAGTGGTCTGTTTATCCAGGGGTCGTGAATTCGACCTTTAATCCGGCAACACACCTTGTCTGTGGATTATTTTATTAAATCTACGCTTATTTACCTCTAACTCTGACTCAAGCAGGGCACTTGCTAGTTCTTGACACGATCGTTTTCACTTTGTAGTGGTTTAGTTTTTGATGGCGAAGCGTTTATGTAGCGCCAAACCAAACTTAACAATATGATAGCATACATTTTTTCTCTAAGACCAAAAAGATTCAAAATTAAATTAAGTAAGTGTACATACCGTTAGAGTAAAATCTAGCATAGAAACCTGAACGTGTATTCGAATAATCAGAATCGAACACAACTGTTATCTGTGAGTTTGGGACGCAGTGGCGTATTTGGGTTGCATTCAAATATCCCGCAAATCTGCAATAGTATTTAAAAAGCAGTGGATTCGACTGTTTTATTTAACTTGTGTGGTGGCTTTAAAAGTCGTCCTGTTTAGGCCACAATGTCATTGATTTTCTTTGAACATCCTTGTAAAACTAACTTACGAGGGGTTATCTTTTCTCATACATAGAAAACACAAGTCGACGGTCTAAGGAACATTGTAAATAATACAATGAAACAAACAATGTTTTCAATCACATATCAGTCTTAAGAAGGAGTACATGTACTAGTATTTGACAAAATAGTGTACCTTCCAATTCGATTTGCTAAGGTAACACCCTCATACATTGTAACGTAATCATAGCCTTGTTCAGTGCTGAATTCGGTAAATTCAAGACACGCACGTCCAAAGGGCACTGTAATTGTGTACAAACAATATACGTAGTTGGGATACGCTTGAGGGTAGTTCGGCGAAGAGATGGTGCCGTTCATACCGCTGTAGACTCCACCGCAAGACGCTTAATGAGACAAGAAAGATGTTTTTTATTAAATGCATTTCAGAGATACAACTAGCTATTAATATACTAGGAAATATATAAACTCATCACACACATCATAACGATAGCAGGACTACACGTTCGATTTTTTACCGCCTTAATTAACAGTGACGCTAAATTATTACATTAATATTACTTAGGTGCAAGACAATAGCAAACGTTTTTTGTGTGTAAAATCATTATATTTTATTATTATTTATTTCCTATTCAATGTCTTAAAGATGCAATTCCTGTACCTCGCGATTTGCGATTCAGTGCATGAGTTTACAGGGTTCGAATACAAGTTCCGACAACAATTTTGGTGTTTGCTTTCTTGTTTTTTGTTGTTGTTCTGTTTTTACTTTGTGGTCAAAACATTATTTGTCGTTAAATATTTCCATAACTTTTGCAGTGCTTTATTATTTAGTGTACTTAACCTACTGACTAATTTTTAGGATATCAAGATAAACCATAACATCTTTATATTACATGCTTCGTCTTCATTTTGCGACCGGATTTGTTAATATTGTACTTTGTAACCATAATTAAATAACTCTATACCCTTAAATACAAACTACCAAACAAAAGAAGTTTTAGACGTTAAAACAATTTTAGCAACTACTACAACGTTGGCCGCAAATTTCTTTTGTTTGTTTATGTTTCTATGCATAAAGTTAAAACAGGGTTTTACTTTTTGTCAAAATACAATTATTTATCATGAAAGCTCGCCATTCATTTTTGCAACGCTATTTCATTTAGTGAACTGCCAAATATGTTACCACTTTTAATGGTACTAAGTTATAGACATAACATTTTTAAACAGGGCTGTGCATTTTTGGTCAAAATGTGTGTAAAGGTGACCATACCTTGTATGTGTCTATAGATCAAATGCTGAGCACCAACATTAAAGATGCTATGCCTGTATCTTTTGGTCAGAATTGTTTACATCTTACATTTAACTAACTTTAAGCAGTGAAACTACCCCCCGTAAATATGAGTAACTGTCGAATGTATTTATCAATACATGTTAAAATATTACAGACATGTTTTGTTGAAAATGTGTGGCCCGCAAATTTTGTTTTATTTCGTTAAATATTTAAATAGCTTGACAACAATCGATACTTTCAGTTGACTTGGTGGTCCAAAGGTAACGCATTTCAAATGCAATAATTAGGAAGCGTACGCCGAACCAGATGTGGACACCAGAAATGTTTTGACGACTGTTAAGGCATTTATAAACAAAATTAATTAAAGGAACTCCCATGCAACACAGTCGTAAGAATAAAGTTAATTTTGGAAAGCCTATTTTTGTTACCAACCAGTTTTGGGTGCCAGGACTTATTTTGTGGTTTAAACACAATTCCTCTATCAGCAATTCTTGTAACATTTGTAGTTTATCTGTTTTTCAGGGGGGGGGCGCAGAGTAGTCTCTTTAACGTTTTTACCTTTGAGGTTTTATGTTAAACGATATTTATTTCAAAGTGAATAAAATTGTAGGATTTGGCTGTTAACATTTTTTTTCTCGCATATGGGACAAGGATTTCCACATCAACCTCCGGTGCTGTAAACTCTATCTTACACTAACACCCATGTAAGACAGGTCGCGTGCTATGACCTCACGATTTCCCGAGCACTAATTTTGTACAAAATTGCATTAATGTATGACCATAAATAGTAAGGATAGTATTAAAATAGCTAAACATGTAATGGACAGTTCCACAACTGTGTCGCAATTTTAATCCAATAGATCAGGGATATATTGTCAGGTGACAATCTGACCGAGTATATACAATAGAAAGCGTACTTCCTTTTTGTGATAAACCTTATCACACAAACAATGGGTTTCAGCAAATGTGGGCGGAAACTAAATAATTGTGGAACCATGCATTATACAGCACCCCAAACAACTGACAGCTAACAATTTCAGATATGACATAAATATATTCAAGTTTCTTAACTATCTACTGTGGGAAAATTCCGTCGAAAATGTGTTTACCTCGAATCCGGACACAAAGAAATAATTTCAACTGTTTTGATAAACATATCGTACCTTAGCACTTTCGATGTATTTGATAGTGATGTGTAATAAAGTCACATATTTATGTAAATATATCACAATATTACACTTTCTGAATGAAACTGAAAAACTCTTGCCTAGTTCTCGTTTGCTACGAACCTCAGTAGGTACGCGTATTCATCTTTGTGTTATGCGAATTTCAGGCAGATTATCCTGTGTTTTAACGAAAAGCTATTTGCTCAATCGATTTATAATTAACATGTTCTTAAAGGGATTAATTAACTCTAGTTGATCTTTGACATGAGATTATAACGGTCACTGCAATAAATATGGTTAGGCCCTTCAATACTGATCAGTTCCCATAGCATGTTTAAGGATAAGTGGAAATTTAAAGTTAGGAAAAATGTAGTTGAAAGATGTGAGAGTATTTAAAATCAATATATGTATTCATCATTTTAACCATCAATAGGCCTTAGATACAGGCACAGGTACCATGAAATTCTCATGCATCTTGTTTCATTTCACGGATCAGTGCATAATGGATTCCTAATTTAATATAGATATAGAACCCCCGCCCCAATTAGTTATCCCTTTAAGACTGTCACAATTCTTGATTAAATATCCGCAATTAATAGAAACACATTGTTTCGAAAGTCAGACGATATTATTTCAGTAAAAACAATGGCCCATTGCCGTGAAGTCACGCTGTTGTTGAGTGAAATATCCCTACGCATTGGTTTTATTATAAAGAAATAGGTCTCGCTGTTTCTTATTGTTTTAGGCACCATAAAATTAAATGAAATGAAATATGCAAGAAAAAGTATATATCATGTGAGCCTCTCCACCGCATATGCTGCACTACGCCCTCAGGTTGAAATTCCTATCTACACCAGAAACACATGAAATATACTTATATTATTGTACATTATACATACCGTCCTCATTTCGAGGTGATGACTCTAAAAGATAAACAAAAGCAAAAACTTGTTTAATATAATATTTTATTAACATATATTTGACACGATCATCACTGTGCAACACTTTTACAAACGATTTTAAAAGCAGCTTTGAAATAAAATAGAATTTGATAACGTTAGAATAATTGTATACAGGTATCGTGATTATATTTCAATTTATAAAATGTGAATAGAATAATGTTACAATAATTTTGTTTCGTCGTTATAAAATATCCGTATGGGAACGTTTTATACAGTAGATCGTATTATACTTCGATATAAAGACGTTACATATTAAAGACATACCATACCGTTATAGTAAACGTTTGCTCGAAATCCAACGGCAGTTACTGAATGATCACTTTCAAACACAACTGTAATGTGTGATCCTTTTGCACAAACAAAAAATGGTGTGTGTGGTGTTTTACTATGCCTGAAAATTAGTTGTACAAATATTACATCCCTGTCGCCCTGTGTACACACCGGTCTTACAGACAGAAGTAGCGTTGTATTGTTATAAATTTCCACGGGAAGTTGAAACGAAAACAGAAACAACAACATTTAAAACGCAAGGCATGAGCTTTCGGATAGACACGTCATGTAATCTTGAGTGCGGTTCTACATAAATGCAGACACATATGCCAGGTAAAGTATCAATAGGTTAAAGTGTTAAAGTTATTGAATCGAAGCTGAAATGTTATTTTATTCAGTGACATTGACCTTGCTCCAAGATATCTTAGTACCAACCCCAAGTTGATAATTAACATAAGCTAATCACACGGCAAGTTTGGTGTCAATAAGTCTAAGCAAATTTAATCCAATACGTTAAATCTGATTTTTTAGCAACAATGACATTGATCTTCTTTACGTACACTCGGTTAGCAATTTAAAATTGCGTCTTGATATAAGCTACCCACACACCAAATTGCTTGTCACATTTAAATTAAGGTATAATGTGGAAATTATATTTTAGCAACAGTGACCATGACCATAGTTATAGTCGCCTGGGTAGCAATCCCAAGTAGCGTTTTGATATGAGCTACCCATATACTAAGTTTAGTGTCATTAAGTCAAAGCAGAGGCAAGATATTGAGTGTAAACTTAATTTCTAGTTTAATGAACAATGGCATTGAACTTAATCAAAGACATGTTGGTAGCAATAATAAGCTTCACTTTGATATAAGCTACCGATACACCAAGTTTTGCGTAAATAGGCCAACTCAAGTTATTAAGCGAAAACAGAATGTCTATTTAAGCATCATTGACCTTGAGCTTAAACACAGACACATTGATAGTAATCCCGAGTAGCATCTTGCTATAAGGTACCCACACACTAAGTTTTGTCACAAACGGTTACAGCAAACTGAAGTACATGTAATTACGCTAAAACTGCATTTCTGTGTTTAGCAAGAGTGACTTTGACCTTGATCACAGACATCTGGGTTGCAATTCAAAGATGCTTTTTGATATAAGCTACCAAGATACATTTTCGACGTCAAACTCAAGTTATTAAGTGGACACTGAATTTAATTTTTAGAAACATTGACATTGACCTTTATCACAGACAATCCTTAACTGCCTCTTGATGTAAGTTATCCTTACGCCAATTTTGGTTTCAATACTCCAAGGCAAACTCAAGCTATTGAGTGAACACTGAATTTCTATTTTTAGCAACATCGACCAATAAACACAACAAGTATGGCGTAAGAAGGCCAAGGCAAATTCTAGTTATTTCGCGGAAACCATAAGTTGACGCCGGCAAGCCCAACCGCCCGCCGACTTCAGCATTACAGTAACCGATTTTCGTTGAAAACGCTTCAACTAACACAAATTCTCCTGGCATTTGCGGGTAAACCCTTTCTAATTACGACACTCTTTAATAGTTAAATAGTTTAATAGTAAATAAAAACCATAAGCATACATACTTTGATATGGGAACATTAGCGAAACT
>Ga0224511_10003119_pt1 | contig 11703 bp, 5 predicted proteins | sample SF_May12_sed_USG_2_FD_169988 | JGI IMG/M metagenome (GOLD analysis project Ga0224511, IMG submission 169988) | Sediment microbial communities from San Francisco Bay, California, United States - SF_May12_sed_USGS_8_1 | ecosystem: Environmental > Aquatic > Marine > Sediment | place: USA...
TAAATTGCCTTAAGTATCCATTTAGCTTTGGCCGATCTTATTGGCATGGATATGTGTTTATTTTTAAACAGGGTTAACGATTCTAACGAGATTATTCATGGCTTCTAGTTATTTCATGAAACCGGCACGAACTGCTTTTATTTTAAAGAATCGAACAGACCCTCGCACTGTTTACCGGACATGTATGTCTTAACTAATCACGCGCCTGTATCAAGAAAATAAGAGCCAACGATCTCTTACAAATGTCATCACCCTGAGTTTTTCCTAAGCAACGATCTTAGAAAATACATTCATTAATCAACCGCATCATAAATCTTAGACCATAGAAGTTATGTTCGCTTATCCACTAACCATCTTTTTTAAGAATTTTAAAACATCATTAGCGCTGTGAGATATTACAATAAATTCTAATGTTAATTTGCCATAGCAACGTTTTAAATATGTTTAAATAAATGAAGAAAGCAAGTATAATTTTTTAGAGCATTATGTTCACACAAGCAGAATATCACGTTGAAGATTTTAGTCGTGTATTTTTAGGTTTGAAAACTTATAGTGGGTGGTGACGGTGCCAGATTTTGATTATATAGCCAGATTTTGCCATAGAAGTATTTGACAAAAGGTCTGAATATTTTGGCGGTCAAATCTGACATATTTGTGAGATACATGTCTGGAATAAATAATATTTTGTTCTTTCTTTTCGTAACTATAGACATAATTATTACTTATCTGTTCCCCAAGAAGATCAACCATTACACCTTTTTAAAACGTCATTTGACGTCAGTTAAAAACAAACGACATAAAAATGAACTCTAAGAAATAGTGAATGTCACTGTGGAGCTTATGGCATTTTATTGACCAGCCAGGCAGGCCCACACATGTAGTAGGACCGAAGCCGAGTTCTAGGTTACGTTCTGACTATTCGATAAAATGTCATCGGCTCGAAGTGAGAGTCACTATATTTTATATTATGCCGAACATTGTTTTTAGAGAAAGTACGTAGAATTTGTCGTCTGTAAGTTTGTTTAAGACTGGTACACTGGTGAACATTATATAGCTTATATCGCTCGGAACAAAACGTGCCGAAATCAGGAAATCATGAAATCAAATGCGCCCAAGTCTGTGTCTAAGTGGCTATTTTAGCGATATGGAGAACTTGATATCATTTGAAAGTGCTATGTTTGAGGAGTATAGTCTCAAATATATAATAAAATATTCATATCATTTATGTCTATATTACCACTTTGAAATAATTCATGCCTAATGCATCATGAACGGTGTCAAAACAAATGCGAAACATTTCATCAATATATTTGTGGTTAATTTAATAGGACAATTTTACAAAGATATGATAGAGGTATTTTTTAAATATTGACCCTGAACTGCTTCTAACAGTTTTTGCAGGCAGGAGAAACTACTCCAAATACCACATAATTCGAGGCGTTATTTTGACGTCTTTTATCTAAGACTAAGTGACGTCATTTTGTCAGTAAGACACCAAATCTCAGACTTTGACACAATTGTTACAGTAAATATTGACCAGTGTTGCGGGCACTACAAAAATAGAGAATGTAGCACAATAACTCCCGTAGCTATGAAACACAGATGATTAGGAAAGATAAGATTGTATGAGACGTAATAATTATACAAATACATCACAACAAGCAAAACAGCTAAGGGCCAGGACCGATTAGACGAAAAGCTTATGTGTCGGATAACCGTTCCAGGAGTCAATAGTTTACATTTTGGAACTTTCATTCAAAAGCGAAACAATGCCGGTTTGTTCGATTTAATTGCCTATGACGTATTTATGTGTGCATCTTAAAAAGAGAAGAGTTAACGTGTTTAACAAGATAATTCATTGTTCTTAATTTGCACTATTCAAATCAGATGCCATAAATGTAACCATAACACGCGGTGGTCATATCGTATTGCAACATTTTTCTTTCTTGGAACCAGAACAAACGGGTTTTATTCTTTAAAGAATCGAACAAACTCACGCACTGTTTACCTTACATTGCTTGTCTAAACTAATCGCGCACCTGTCTCAAGGAAATAGGAGGACATAGGAGAGCCAAAGACCGTCTACAAATATCATCACCTTGAGTCCTTCTTAGCAACGATCTTGACTTACGCAAATACACTTCATTAACGAACCGCCACATAAATCTTGTACCGCGACAACTAGCTTCTCCAAACCACCAAAGCACATGCTATTAAAAGATCAATAGCTTTGTGAGATATTACAATAAATTCTTATTTAAAAATTTCAGTTACAACATTCAACATACGTAAAGAAAATGGTAGGAGGAAGTCAATAATAGTTGTATGACTTCCTTGTAGCATTAATTGAAAAAAACTATAACAGTACATGTATAACATCTTGTAGATTTTAATATTGTCCTTTTTATCTGAGGATTTTTATAATGGATGGGGACTATGGATGTGTTCGCTTGTAGACACAATGTATTATTCCGAATTTGCCATATTCATTTATATACTGTGAACTAATTTAAACTCATGGCCACCACATTTCTTGGTTTGACGACGATTACCATGTTTGTGGGCACTTCAATTCGTGGATTGTATATTTCAAAAAGGAGAAAATGTTACAGATAAATATTTCGTGGTATGCTAAATACGTGGATCGCGCAACCCACGAAATACACGAAATTAAATGTCCAATGAATAACAATGATTTCACAGTGGTGTACAAAGAGATTGGTACACGAGAAACTGGATCCAACACTAGGCTACCAGAAACTGGATCCAACACTAGGCTACCAGAAACTGGATCCAACACTAGGCTACCTCGACGACTGATGCACTATGTATTCTTAAAGATTGTACCATTGATGAACAGCTTCAATAAAACTGACGCTGCTATTTTCGCATGCAGACTAAGCTTCTTAGTACTTTCCCTTTTTCTCAAATTAATTGAACTAAAACCACTAAATCGAAACAATACTTAGAACAACACAATAGGCCCTGAAATTCCAGTTTATTTATTTTTGTTCAATTGTGGTACCGGTAAATAAGAAGCTAATACAATCACAAATCATTTGCATCAAAGTACATGTTCTTTATTTTCCGAGCAGGGCACCAATAAGCTGGGCACCGCCGCACGTGGAGTTGGCCATCCCTGGCTGAGGCGTCTCGTGGAAATAGTGGGCCAGGTTCTGGAAACTGTGGATCAGAAATGTGGGGACGCGTCAATACAGAATGTTAGATATAACCTAAATTAAATTCTTAACATGCTTAAACTGGGCATTGTGCTAGGTCAACAGTTAACTTATGTGAGAGATGCGAAAATCGCTCACTGCGGGATTTATAGACACAAAAATATATTAATTGTACATTTATATCGTTTGTTTCTCTAGTATTTGTTTGATAAGTACTATTTTGAAATGATTTTTTAAGGAGTACAGTTTAAATTGCTCCTTTACGAGCTCTAACGATGTTCAAAAAAAAAACAAAAAATACGCAAATTAAGCTATTGTAAATGCAGATATGTATGCAGTTCATTGTAAATTGTATTCCGATCCAAACGTATATCTGTAGACTCGTGGTATCTAAAATTCATAGGTAAGACAGGTTACAATATAAATTGAAGATATAAGACTGTTGCAAACAATGTAGATAGTATCAGGTTTGAGGTTACCATGACGAAATTGTCCGTACAAAAACAAACACGCAAAACAACAAGTTAATATACATTTAGAGTACAGTAAAGTCCGCTTATCAAGAACCCGCTAATAAGGAACTTCCGGTTATAAGGAACTGATTTTCATTCCCCAATCTTTATCAAGAAGGTAGTTGAGTAGTTCACTATAGGTTTATAAGGAATTCCGGTTACGATGAACATATTTTTTATGGTACCGATGAGTTTCTTATCAGCAAATGTTACTATAAACTGTTTTACATGACAAAACAACTAAAGTAAGTTTAACGTTCTACGTTTTAACGTACGCGTGGCAGATGAGGCCGCAGCCGTACGAGAAGACGGTGCCGTCAGCGATGAGCTTGTGGCACTCGGCCTCGCACGCGTGTTCCGTGGGGTCGCTGCCGAGGACGTCCAACATGATCTGTACGTCACACTTCAGCGTGTCCAGGTCAACTGGAATGAACATGGGGCGGTATTAATGTATGTAAAGATCTAGGTCAACTGGAACGAAATTGGGTCGGTTTTAATGTATGTAAAGGTCTAGGTCAACTGGAATGAACATGGGTCGGTTTTAATGTACATGTGTATATAAAGGTCTAGGTCAACTGAAATGAAGACGGGGTGGTATTAATGTATGTAAAGGTCTAGGTCAACTGGAACGAAATTGGGTCGGTTTTAATGTATGTAAAGGTCTAGGTCAACTGGAACGAAATTGGGTCGGTTTTAATGTATGTAAAGGTCTAGGTCAATTGGAATGAACATGGGGCGGTATTAATGTATGTAAAGGTCTAGGTCAACTGGAACGAAATTGGGTCGGTTTTAATGTATGTAAAGGTCTAGGTCAACTGTAATGAACATGGGTCGGTATTAATGTACATGTATATAAATGTCTAGGTCAACTGGAACGAAAATGGGTCGGAATTAATGTATGTAAAGGTCTAGGTCAACTGGAACGAAATTTGGTCGGTTTTAATGTATATAAAGGTCTATGTCAACTGGAACGAAAATGGGTCGGAATTAATGTATGTAAAGGTCTAGGTCAACTGGAACGAAATTGGGTCGGTATAAATGTATATAAAGGTCTAGGTCAACTGGAACGAAAATGGGTCGGTATTAATGTATGTAAAGGTCCAGGATAGCTGTAATGAAAATGGGTCGGTGTTAATGTATGAAACATATCTTGTCCATAATAACTCATAGGTTCAGCAAAAGGAAACGTAAACTCTACATAACGGATTGTCTTTTGTCAATAACGACCCAAAAAGGGGTGTTGAATTGAATTTGTCTATAATGACTCATAATTTAAGAATTACAAACTCAAACTTAACATGTGCAATTTTAGCGATAAATACAGGAAAGGTGGCATTGAAATAAACTCGCTTTATTTTCGGGCGCATACCTTTTTACCTTTCATATTTATTAAGAGTAAAACATGGATGTATGTGATCAAAAATTGAAAGCTATAAAATAAATACAAAGGCCTATGTTTGAAACGTTGATTTTTCCTATGCATGCCCAAACAGTATATATTTTATTATCTTTTTATATTAATGGACATGATCAGTCTGCGAATTAGTCTATAAGTCCGAAGCCCGAGTCGAGTAAAACGCCTGTCGGTCAATTAGAATTGTATGCAAGGTAGCCCGACCGGTCGATTTAAATTTTAAAGAAACATTCTAAATAAAGAAACAATTTAACATAAAAACTGATTTTGGAGTTATGCAATCGGAAGAAAACACAAGAAAGATTAAAATAAGTGCAGGTAAACTCATTTCTTATATGATTTGTATGAATTATGACCACAACAAAAAGTTTGGGCTATTAAAATTTCATTCGGGCTATGGACAATTTAATTTAAATAGCCCCGAAGGGCTATAATCTAAAAATAATTAACGCGCAGACTGGACATGATAAAAAAACAGTGATTTGTTGTAAAACGGTATGCAATGCGCCATGCAAAAATAAAACCGTAGTACGCACGCCTAAAAAAAGAAGTACAATGGGTGAGGAAGGTTACCGTCTGCAGATCTTTACACGTCTGCTTCTAAAATACAACGTATGCGTTTTTGTTTTGACAAACAGAAAATTAATATCAACTATTGTCAACATGCCTACGTTTGTATCGATTATAAATAACGTAATCTAATAATCTGTAATCTTAGCACTACTAGTATTTCATTAGATATTGAACGGACAATGCATCGTTATAAATTTTCATGAGTGACTGTTAGGAAGGTCCATTAGTTTTTACGTTTATGGAATTTGAAAAATAAAATCTAACTGGATTGAACCGTTGAGCGTTGAGTGGGATTGATTTTCATGGACATTTAGAACGCGCACCTGAATTGCATGCAAACATTCCAAGTTGACAGTCCCATTCATTGATAATGCCAGTTCATACCGGATTTCTGTCCTTGGTCCTTTCCATAAACATAATAATTATACACTGGAATCTATGGGAAGATTCCAAGCATTTGGATTCAGTTTAAAGCAAATCGATGTTTGGCCTTAAACTCGATAAAACAGGTTTTGCCCGATAAAGATCCAATTTAGGTAACACTGAGCCCGGAATTAGTTCAATTAGCTCTTTGCAATTTGGTTATGTAGTGCACGGATTTATACAAATGAAGTTGTGGGTTTAGCGCCGGTTTTTAATGTCAACTGTGTAGGCCTAAACAATATGTGGTGTAAGGGGAAGCAATTAAAGATACCATGCCTGTATCTTTTGACCAGAATTGTTTATACATGTACAAGTATCTCACTTTTTAGCCATACTTTAACAGTGAATCTTACTTTTGAAGATATGACAAACTGCCAAAAAGAGTTATACAGAAGAAGAATATTTATTCACAAAAAAACAAAAATGTACACAAATGACAAGGCCAAAATGGCCCATAGTCAGGATACATATAACCTAATGGCGTAAATGGTCATAATACAGTCGCATATACATTTAACATACGTGCATGTTAAAATATTACAGAAAGTGGGTCTAAGGATAACGGTGGTAGAGAGGTAACGCATCAGACTGCAGTGCGACAGGTCCCGGGCTCGATTACCGGCTCAGACAATGATTTTTATGTTTGCTTTTTTGTGTGGTTGTTGTTGTTGTGCTTTTTGGCGGTGTACTTTAAAGCAGCGTTTAACTATTAATAAACTTACAGACGTTACCAACGTCGATAATAGATTGTATGTGTACGTTTACATGTGTATGTGGTTTAACTTTAAATGGTATTGCTATGCCACAAGTACAAAAATGAGACTGATAATATAAAGAATTAGACTTTCATTATGGTAGTACATTGTGCGTCATTTAAGGTAATGTGATTAGTGAAGCTGCTCACATTTTCCCATGGATCCGAAGTCGACCTAGAAATAACTGCTTGTAACCATAAAACAAGCAATTCTCGATAAATCAATTCACACACTTAATGCACAATTCCGCAAATCTTCAATTTCCTCCCCTTTCTGTATGTTCCTTTTGTTCGTGTGATAAGGTTTAGCACAAACAGGAAGTTCTCTTTCTTTGTATTTACAAGGTCAGCTTGTCACCTGCCAGTATATCCAATGGATTAAAATTGTACTGCTATAAATGATCATGATTGACAGTTGGGGAACTGTCCGTTTTTTTCAAGCCTTAAGCATGTGAGAACTCAACTCCAGACTAGTGAGACCTCGCAGTCCTCGGTTGTCTCCCTTGTTTAACAACTGAACTTTAATCAGGTTGTTTGTGAAAATAATATTAAATACTTTTTATTTTGCACGTTCTCACGTTACATAGATGCCTATTATCATTAAAAGTGACCATGTATACTTATTAATGATTGTGTTTGACAGTTGGGAAACTGTCCATTGTTACGCCCCAAAATCATTTAAAAAGTTGTAGTTTTTAAACAGCCGTTTTCATTCTTACTGCTTCACTGCTCACTGCTGACCACTGCCAGCAGTACAGCAGTCCACTGCTCACTGCTAACTTCACCAAGCCCTCGTTTTCGAATCTACGAAAGACAAATAATAGAACTTACAAACGTTTCCGATGGGAATGCCAAGGCTCTCAATGAACCGCTCTTTCGGTGCGCAGAGCACAACCGGAACCAGACACAGAACGAGGAGCTTGAACATCGCGGCGATTGATACAGACTGAAAATAGGGCAGAATAAGAAGAACGTACACATCTTATAACTATAAGAAAATATAATATAGGTACAATGTAGGAAAGAAAGGGAATGTTTACCAAAACTATAAGTCTCGATACGGCATATCGAGGTAAACAAGGTATATGTATACGCAGTAATGATATGGGACAGCAACAGTAGACCTAGAATCGGAAAGGAACGGCAATAAAAGCTAAAAGAAAAGAAGAAACTGCATTAAATATATATTGTGCAACCGTACATTTGCTTAATAATTAAAGATAATGTTGTCGAAATGTTAAATGTATTTTTTATACATAAACATACACATAAACAGTTTTAAACTTACATGTATAAATAGTTAAGAACGATTAACCATATAGAAGTGGTATGTTCTTAATTACAACCTCCAGTGAACTTACCTTAAGTGCCAAAATATCTGCCGACGCTGGTTTAGGTCTGACCTTTTATACCGCCTTTATCACGTCACCTCACGAACCTGGCCATGAATTTCGAAATTTTAGGTAACTGACCCTTTAAGGGTTGTTCATTAAGCCATTGACAACATTGCTTTCAATTAATATTTAATAGGTAAAAAAAAAGAATGAGTTTGTTTCTTGTTGTTGTTATTTATTAACTGTTATATTGTTCCTCGACTTAAGAACGGTGTACACACATGTTTGTTTTCTCTAAAATATGATAATGAAAGCAAGTGTAATCCAACAAAACCAAAACCGACTAATACCAAGTTTGTACTGTTTCTCGCGTACTGTAAGTGTGTACAAATGCACGAATGTGTAGTTCATGTGCACTGCTTATAAAAGACACCTTTGAACATGCAGTGCTGTAGGGTATATTAGAGCACTGTTAAGGCGTCGTGGGCTCACCGCGAGCGCGCTGTGAGGACGCTGTGTAAATCCTGTATCTACAGGAGGGGTTCGCAATAAATTTTAAGAGTAAAACAAAAATAAACCCCAACTAAAATACATTATTATGAAGGCTACTAAGTATTTGATATACAGTTCTTAGTATATGTTTGGAACATGTTGCAAGTCGTGCGTAACTATACACTTTTACAAATTATATTCAATGTACAAATTGCTTTAAAGAGTGTATGTTCGATTCTGTCAATAATTACAATTATGTAGGAGACAAAAATAAGTGTATCGATTAAAAAAACTAATGCCAACAAATGCACATTAAGCGAGATATTTCTAACTGAAATATTAAAATCATTCTCAGCGTTTTAATAGTAGTAAGGTTCAGGTAATCCAGAATTACAATTTGCCTGTTGAGTGCAACAATTTAAATTTAGAGTCCGACTAATCAGAACCCCTCGGTCATTTCTTCGGAAAACGACACTCTTCGAAAAAGTCCGTAAACTTCCGAAACTAGTTTAATCACGAATGGAGTCATCATTGTAGGTAAACAATAACCGAAATTGATGGGCCATCAACAATTTATTCGGTACATATCGTGAATACATTTTTTGCGTATTTTGAAATATATTTCTGTATTATGTTATTATTTTATACTTTTTAACGATAAATTACTACTTTATATTAAAAGATTTAATAAATAGCTGATAAAAAGCTGATTTAAAGATCGGACATATCCCCTTTAAACAATCAAATAAGGTTAAGTACTATGTTCACAATAAAGTATTACACACAATGCAGACAAATTAGTAAATAATACTTAAACGCTATAAGTGCAATGAGTATGCCATATGCGCGCAATTTGCGCGCCGTTAACGCCCTGTATTTTATTTGTTTTTGGCTCGCTGCAAGAGCACATTGAACGCTGTAAGGACCCTGTGCAAACGTCTTGTGAATGCCAAAAGGACGCTGTAAACATGTGAGCGCGGCAACGGACACATGTGATAGTTTAGGGACTTTTGCGGCGATCCGACAAGTGCTACCAGATTTTCGAAGTGCTGTTAAAGCGCTGTGGCATCGCCGTTTGGTTTGATGTTTAAGGATACAAAATGTATTAAAAATATCAGTTGAATTAAGGAGTAGTGAAAACAAGAAAACATACTCTGAAATGCCAAACCTGCTTTTCAATAGAGTTGTATCCCTTCTGAAAACAGGTTAAATTGGCACTGTTGCAGTTGGAATCTAAAAGATCTGAATTTTCATGTGAAAACGGATGGCAATTTATTAGAAAAAACAAACAATTAAAGGGACGACTTACATGTCAAGCCAGGGCTGACTGACATTACACCCGACTTGTGCAATCCTTAAAACTTGCATTATAACGTCACACCGATGCTATTTTGAGAACGACGACCAAATTTCTATAAATAATCGCCGGTTTTTAGATTTACATCCATAGTTCGTCCAAAAAAAGACAAATCAGTCTTGGTTCAAAATGACCTTCATTGTTTACTGTTTCTTTTCTCTTTCACTGAACCAAAACTGTTTTTGTCTTGTTGTGGACAAACTATAGATGTTTAACTTATGAAGCTCTAAGATGTTCCGTTAACGTACGGAGTTCAATACGGCTAAACGTTAAATGTATATGTTTAGTAGATTTTGAGTTCTGCTGGACCGCATAACATCTATTGTTTGGCTAATTAATGACTAAGTACACATTGTTGATATGTTTTATGACAAGAAAATGGCCCTTTATAAATAACTAGGCCTAAATCTGAATTAGACTTTTTACATGTATGTGTAAACTTAATGCACTATTTTAGTTCTGTGCGCACTGATTTAGTTCCGCTGTATCATTGAATAAAATGTACATAAAACAAAAAAGCTAGTACAGTAAAACCCCTCTAAACCGGATCCTCTCAATACCGGAATCCCCATGAAACCGGACAATTTCGTCGGTCCCGAATTTTTCCCTTCTATTTTTAATGTGATAAAACACCCTGAATACCGGATCCTCTCTATTCCGGATACCGGACAACTTTTTCGGCCCAAATTGTTAGATTCAATGTAATTTAACCTCTCAATACCGGACAACTTCAATCCGTCAGAATTTAAAATTGAAACTGCATCTAATATTCCTTTTCATTATAAAAAAATAAACAATCGAATTCAAATGACAGAGACGAAAATAGTTAAGATAATATGTAACGCAAAAAAAACCCAACAACAACAGATTACAATCGATGAATATTTTGTTCTCAATAGATTTTAGATGTGTAAACTTGTGTAGTATGCTAAGTTGTTATTTGACATAAATGCAGTGATTTTGTTTCATGTTCACCAAGTGTTACTTTTGTATACATGTATTAGCGTTTGCTCATCGTTTTGCTTGTACATGTATAAGAATACATATTTTAAGGTTTAAGAATGTTGTTACATGTTATTATTCAGCTGTTTTGAATAAGATTTTATTTCGAACGTGTTAATTTAATGCAAAAATTGAACAAACCTAACACAAAAAGCATAATTTTATCCTTAAATTAACAAAAAACATACACCTCGTGTCCCCTTGAAGTGGCAAAAAAGAGCTTTTGAATGTCAAATGTGGTTGGAGTGTCGATTTTCCACTTCTGTATAGGCAAAAAGGAAAATCCCCTGTATACCGGAATCCTCTCAAAACCGCACTTTTTGTCTGGCCTCGTTGATGTCCGGTTTAGAGGGTTTTTACTGTAGACAAAAAAAACAGTTACAAAAAATGAAAAAATAAAACTATAAAAATAGCAAAATGTGAGAAGTAGTTACTGTATTGAATTGAATTGGTCATCATTTGACCTAGGTTTCGACCTAGTGACCTACTTTCTTGTTTTATAGCTACACCCTTGAAAGTTGGGTCGCATGCACAGTTTGATATGTTGAATTGAACACTGATATCAGCTGAACCAGATTTTGACCTACCAGTAGTGACCTTCTTTCTTGTTTTACAAATTGCAACCGTGAAATGTGTCCCTTGTTTTCAAATCGTGCTTCTGGG
>Ga0224511_10003121_pt1 | contig 11702 bp, 6 predicted proteins | sample SF_May12_sed_USG_2_FD_169988 | JGI IMG/M metagenome (GOLD analysis project Ga0224511, IMG submission 169988) | Sediment microbial communities from San Francisco Bay, California, United States - SF_May12_sed_USGS_8_1 | ecosystem: Environmental > Aquatic > Marine > Sediment | place: USA...
CCTCAAAACCACATCATAGGCCGGGTGTCGCCTAGGTCCTGAAATTGTCTTGAAGACCTGTCCCATCGTTATAGAATGATAGGAGGTATGTTTAGTCTAGTTCCTGATTTGCCAGGTGAAAAGTTTACCATACCCATATGGAGAGTGTCGAAATAAAGGTATCAGTAATCATTATGACCAGTACAGTGTGGCCGCTTGCCGAATAGAATGCGAACAGGCCATCATATACGACAAGTGTAACTGCCGACTATTAGAGAGCCCGAGTAAGTTAAATTCTATCACTTGTCACTACAAAAGAGTTAACAATCGCTTAATGAGAGGCCAAAACTGACTGCCAATGTTGATCAATTACAGCTCTCATTGTATTTACTATTGATCACACAGGACTCGCATTTCCCTAGCAATAATACCTTTGCAATGGTCACTAGGCGCTGTCAGTGAAGAAATATTTTCTAGCAAAAACAACTTGTGAGTATAAATATTTCAGCTGCTGTATTTCAGATCAAGAAATAAATGTCTGCGGGCCAGAGGAATATGCGTGTGCCATAACTACATTACGTGAGTATTATATATATATATATATATATATACATTTACATTGCATGTACATAATTACAAAAAGATATTGCTATTCGCTACTAACCCTTCAGAAAATCATACGTTGAGATGACCTTGACTTCCTTTCAAATCAAATTGAACTTTGACACTTCAAGCCAGCAATGTTTATAAATAGAAAATCTACATGAAAAGAGGACTGTCAATTAGTAAGCAGTGCCTCTTGCTGGCAGACCAATAATTATGCCTTATAGCTCTTCATCCCTTATTGCTGAAGCAATTTTATCACTCTATCCATAGAGAGGCTAGAACAGACTGATGAATGTGTATGTGTAAATCCGTGCCATTCTATCACTTACCCTCTGAGCTATTCTCTACTGAAACTTCGCGATAAAACTGTCGAGATGAGCAAAAAACTGCACCCAAAAATGAGCAATCACCTGACCAGGTATATAAGCAGATCTCGCCCTCTTTATTGTCATAGACTTTGCCACCTACCATGCAGCTTCCTATTAATTGCCTTGTCTTAATTGTCTTGTTAATCGCAGTCTTCCTCCTGCCACTGTTTGGGCCATGTCTTCTAGATTAGTCACACTGATAACTGCGCCAATGTCGATGTGTCACATTGGAAACTGTGTCATGCTTCTTGTGTCACACCTCCTGAAACAATCTATGTGCGGTTTAGTCATATATACCCATGTCACATTACCTGCGTCATCCCACTGTCTGTGTCATGGTGTGTAGATCCGCAACACTTGCGCTGTGCCATGCCCCTGTGTCTCAGTCACATCCTCTGGAAAGAAACTATGTGTCACTTGGTCACATCCACGCATGGCCATTACCAGTGTTATGCAACCTCCACCAGACCCCGGCACCTCTGTGGCATACCAGTTTTTGACCAAGAATTATTTCGAGCCTAAGGAAATCTATATGGTCCTACACACAGCTTTTCGCCACAACCCAGTGTCAAAATAATCTGGTCACATCCGCTCCCCTTCTTTTTTGTAGGGATCAACTGCTAGTAGTCAACATCTACTTCCAAGCACTGTCATATGACTTAGTAGAGATGGTGCCAGCATACAGCATTGTTGCTCTACTCTGTAAGCTATCTTGATACTCTATTTAGATACAAGCATATATCAGCAACCACATAGAAAATTATAATGTGGAATCTGATGCTAAGGGTGAAGTGGTAGGTAGTAGGCGATCACTGGGATCGGTCATAATGGTCTATACCCGGTTCAACTCTCATAGTAGCTTCCTTCTCACCTCCTTTGTCTTATTTGATGTAGAGCAAAGTAGACCTGCATGCCCAGAGACTAAATTGGCTCACCAACAGACCACATTGGAACAAGTTTCTTCATGATTTGTTGTCTATGGTAACAGTCTGCAACCATCTGTAGTCCCACCAGTATAGTCTAAACAATGTGTAAAATCTCTTCTGTAGGACCAAAACTGGCAAACGCTGACAATAATTAAGTTCTTGCAACCTGAAGCTTTTTTATCCCGCATACCATACGGAAGTTTTGAAATTGACAGCTGGGTTATCGGTAATGTGTCATGCTGGAAACTGTGTCACACCCCCTGCGTCCTAGCATCCTAGCATAGTCAACGTGCCTGTGTCCTGCTGTCCAGATGTGTCGCGCCGGAGCCCTTGTCACAACTTTTGGTCCCGCCATTTCATGATCTGTCTCCATTTCATGTATTGCAGGTGACCTAGGTGGCAACATGGGTTTGTATATAGGTGCCAGCTTCTTGGCCTTCTTCCAACTGTTGGACTATATTTGTACCTCCATTTACAACAGATGGGCTGATGGTCGACATAAGTCGCCCAGGAATGTTAGACTTTCAGCGCATAGTCTAAGATTTGGACTCAAACAGGGTGCTATTCCTTTGAGCCCACTCACAACTTTTACCACAGTGGATGAGAATAAAGTAAACGAATGTAAAACGTATGAATTTTGATCAATAATTTATGAGGTCATTTTCATAGGATAGCTTGCCTTATATAACACGATTTTGTGCAATGCACATTTTACAAGTTGTGCACGCGCATTATAGATACTCTTGGCTATGGGTTTTGTTCACATTTTGTGTCTTGTTTTAACTGCAGACTGTGCACGTACAAAAAATACATAGCTGCCTTCATTGCCCGGTCTAATTTTAATCAGCTTAAAATTTTGGGTCATTGAGAATAGCCTTGAGAGTTGTCATCATAGTAACATTGATGGCATTTGAGTGCCAACAGAGCAGGAATGAAGTCAATGCAACACACATGGGGTTAACTGTTTTTTTATTTTATTTTTCTCAATACCAATGGCTGTGTGACCAGCACAACGCTCACAGTATATATGTAAATTAATACATGTATAAGCCAAGGAGGTGATAACGCTTTCTCCGGGAAAACCTTAGCTGAGAGTATATTTGTTCACTTTTGGCTTAGTCATATAATATATAATTAGACTCGAATTAGTGCACTCATACCACCACCCTATCACATGCAGAATGACTCTGAGAGGAGCCAACTAAAAATCTATATAAACGGTAAAATTTCCTGTGGTATAACTGATGGGTCACGTTTTATCGTGTTGCACGTAGATTTCAATTGTTGGGCTATTCGCTTGAAATGGAATTTATAAGTATATCTTTTGCCATGAGTTTTGGTAAGTATCATTTTATCGTAGTAATATCGTAAAGCCCTAGAAAGTTTATCATAAGTCATACTGGCTTTCTTTTTCCGTTCTCCCCATTTCCTGGCAACCTCGTCTGGATTCACCATTCTAAATTCTCCAAATCCTCCTTCCCAGGCGATTGTGTCCGAGTGGTTCACTGGGTCTTCCAATAAACATAGCAGAAACTGCCACAGTTGAATCTGACCTCCTGAAATATATAACACAATGGTGAGATTCCCACTTCTCGTATGATGTAATCACCATGGTGGTGAAGCTGTCCGGTTAGATATTTGGCTTTTCACCAATTACGACTTAGCATAGAGCACCATGAGTGGGTCAATATCAATCTTCAAACAGTACAAAGTGGGGGTAGGTTCTTGTTTTGTGCTAGCAATAAGGTAGGGAGTTTACACTCACTGTGGGCGCCCATCGTGACTGGGATGCAAAACCAGGTTTTCACGGTTCCGTGCCCGTGCTCTATCCACTGAGCTACCCCATTATCCCAGTGGTGAGATGAAATGGCAGGATGGCCAAGTTATAGGTCACCTACTAATTAAAGTTATGAGGATTTATTGTACTCCTTTGGAAGACTAGTTTTGTTTGAGTCTGGCCAAAATTGAATTATTGAGACTTGATCGCGAACCTATACTATCATTTTTCGTATACACGAACTCACCCTGAGATCGGATTCTTTGTAACAAAGTGTCCTTATACTGCTGTAGCACCAATGGATTCTTTTCTATAAAAAACCAATACATCGCTATAAAAGATAAAAGATGGGAGGATCACAGTGAGACCAGTGCATCCTTACTCACACCATGTAATTCAGTGCTGACAGCGTCATACGTTAGCGCGTAAGTCAGTGCTGACACGCTATGGCTGTCTGGTCATTCAGTACTTCCTGGTTTATATAATTCAGACGAGTGCAGTCTCAAGCGTTCCGCCGCTGGCCCTGCATATGGTTGACACACCAGTCTAACAAAGGAGCGGGATTATCTCTCCTCATAACAATGTTTCTACATCAGGAGTCAATTTCGCATTCTGTCAATAATCTGTGCCTATATTGTTTATTCATAGGTATAACTGGCAGCGCTTGATTCGCCCAAGCATGGGAAAATAATTTAGTGTCTACTCGAAAAAAGGAGCTGATTGATTAGTTGCAGGTCACTGCAGTGAAAGCCCCTGAGATCTATAGCTCATTGTTAGGTGCAACTCATTTTATGTACTGGCCGATTTGCCTACAGCTGGGTAGAGGTTTGAGAAGTCGGTTTGCAGGGATTCAGGATCCCCGCCGAAACTCCTTTTTGTTATGTCATTACACTTTATGCATTCATTAATGCATTGGTACTTGCCTACAGCTGGGTAGAGGTTTGAGGGACCAATGAGCTGGGATCATTGGCTGGGATTTAAGGGGATGAGGCGGCATTCGGGAGCTGCGACGCGATGTGGCATTCCTCGTTACGCCATTACACTACCCTTAGTAACAATATCCTAACATTTCATGACCCTAATGTGAACAATGAGCTAAACCTTGATGTGTGAAGATTGACCTTATAAAAAGAAGAATTACATCTCTCATCGTTACTGATTTCTCGGCCCCAATAGCTTTGTACCCGAAAAGTTATCGTATAATTGAATGCTTAGCACCGGGCCTGGATAAAAACTCCATCTGAAGCCGATATTATACCTGGGCAAAAGGGTTAACCTGTGCTTCAACCCATTGATAGTCATATGGAGAAGGCCGTATTTGAATCTGACCACCAATTCCTGCATTCTACCCACTCTGAGATTGAAATAATCGACTAAGCATTTCCCTTCACTAAAGGTATTGCAGATGTGGCCCCCTCAATTCTGAAAATTTAGCAATAAGCTGACAAAAACCTGGAAACAAGTTGAGTTTATAATTTAAGACGGCCTACCCAGGGCCAACCCACACTCTACCAGAGTACTCACTAATTTTAATGTGTAGTATTCCGATACAAGACTTAGTCGATAAATCTGGGGGGGCTGGGTGTTAAGTCAACCAAAGGATACCTTCTTTTTCTTATCACCCACCCAAAACTCAGCAACTCTGACAATGGAGAGATGGACTGTGGAGTGACCTTGACTCTTATACACTGGTTTGGGCCTTCATTACTGATACACAATTGCACAGTACAGCAAAGAGGTCTTTGAATTGATCTAGTGTGAGTTAAAATAGGTCATGAAAAACTATGTTTGAAGAAAAGTAAAATAACTCACCTTCAGTTGTTAAGTCATCAAACAGAGATTGTTGTGTTATGAAGGTAAATGTGCCATTAGGCTGCACGTCCATTGGTTCCAGTTTACACAACATCACATGCTCATCGTAGGTGGGTGGCTCGGATACAAATGTAGGCATTGGTTGAATAGGTCGTAGCAAAGTTTGTTTGGGCGCAGGTCGCTCAGGGATTCTGTGACGAAAGAAGAGAATTAGAGAACACACGGGTAAACTGCGCCAATACAGCAATAATGTCTTACTCTGTATGAGAAATTCCCAACAATGACTAGAGATAGAAAAGTAGTCATTGATGATTTTCATATCAAGTCACTGGTTTTGCAGTACTTCAGTTATTTCTAGAAAATTCCTGGATGCAAAACCAGGTTTGCTGTGAGATGCAAGCATGCTCTCACCCGGTATTACTGGATGACCCTGTGAAGTAAAATTAGCCTCGCAGCTGCAGAGAAGGTGACACCCAAAAAATCTAACATCAGAAATAACCTTCAAAAGGTTTAACGTATGGAGATGATTTAAGTTGTGAATGATCTTATTAGATCTCGGTTATTGTGTGGCCGGTGTGATAAAATTGAATCAAGTTGTAATGGCCATGACAGGCGAAATCTAGCAGTGGTAATTGTTTTGGACTAAATGTGAAGTTATTCAATGCCAAGGCATAAAAATAAATTGTTATTGGGACAGTTGGCATCAGGTGTAAACGTATCAGGAGGTGATGCACAGGTCATGCTGTCTGCTGTATTGTTACCCAATCAGTGTTTCCAGTTTCTAAACTGTGGTCAGAATGTTTAGTGACACATTATCCGAATGACATACTTTATGACGGCATACATGAGGCAGAAGGCATTTTTCATAAGCACTGGCCCTAGTGCTAGTTCAGTACGATGAAAACATAACACCTTCGCCCACGGGCATTTGACATGGCTGGCAATTTATGGAGCCTCATAAAAGCACCATCGTTTGTGCATTTAATGCAGCAAATGCCCTCACAACACCAGATTTTCACAGAAACCATCACATAAATAGCAAAACCACTAGTTAAGGATTATCAGAGTGACTTTACCTTGTGTTTGTTGGCTTGCTCTGGTAGATCATCGGTGGGAAAGTTGGTTCTGGCATAGGACTTCCTGGAGAAAGCTGAGGGGGTTGCTCTACAATCTGGCTGCATTCCCGGAGCTGGGCGGGTGGTGAGGGAAGCAAACAGTTCACTCTCTGTGGTATAGATATAGTGAGAGGTTTGGTAACTGGCACAGGCTCACAGAACTCTGAACAGCTAGAGAGGAAACTCTCCACACTCGCCGGTGAATCTATCCAGTCCTGATCCGTATGCTGACTTTTGGGACTCAATGAAGCTGACGTGTCATAACCGGCATCGTCTGTAAGCTTCTTATCCACAAATGTGAAACCGAGTCCGTCCTCATTAGGTTTGTAACACAGATCCTCTATTCTAATGTCTAAGAGATCTGCATCTGGTGGCGTGTTCATGTTGTGCTGAATGCTTGTATACTGACATCCATACTGGTCAAACGATGCTGGTTCATGCTTCACATCTAGAAGATCATGTCTCCATTCAGGTGTAGATAGCGGAGGAGAGATGGTAAAAGATTTACCCGAGTATTGGTACAGCATGCTGTCGCTGCTGTGCTGACTATACGCTGTCTGCTGTATGCACTGATCGCTGAGAAGACTGCGAGGCACCTGTTAACAATAAAGGCCTGTTATATAGAACCGGCGACCTCTATGGTCCAATCCGGACCCAATATGCTAGCCCAGTGATTAACATAACAGAATTATCACTATTCGACTGGCATGAGTAACACTAGGTAACAGTAATGCGATCTAGCACTAATTAGAGAGCTAGTTAAAAATTAGATCCTTTTCTTTGAAAAATTCAGTCAACAATTAGTTTGATGGAGTCCAGCAAATGAAGGCAAACAAAATCACAGTGTGCACCAAGAGCTCACAGCAAGCTAGCCAGTCTATACAAACAGAGTAAGCAAGGTTCCTCAGCTGGTATTTTTTATCACAGAGAGCTTAGAATTTATACTAGACAGCCTTAGCTAATATCCCCCGCCCAACCTAGGCACGCTGGTATGACGTGAATAGGAGATACTTGTGTCTTATCTTCGATCAAGACACAAAACAACTCCAGGCAAATGTGATACGAAGACGGATAAACACGCTGCTTGAGAAGCCAAGAGGTGCCTCGTGCACACTCATTATCGTGTTAAAAATGGTAAAAAAAAATAGATCTTGTATGATTAATTATGGTTGAGTGGCTTGAAACTCAAAAAACTGCAAAGGGTGAAATATCATCATATATTTGTGATGACCTCCTCGTACTTGTTGTATACTGATAATGAGATAAGAATGAGGAGAGATAGTAAACCATGTCACATTCTTAGCATGCCACTCAAACTAATCAGACCGTGTGTGATCTGTTCACTGCGAAATAATAATTCATGCCGTTAAGAAACGAATGGCAAAGGTCCTACTTTACAAATTGCCCCTGTCTTTGGTCTCTCAATTCTATATCTAAAAATACAACATTCACTGAACACAGCAACTAACAGATACTGTCAAACTTTTTCTGCGAATACGAGCAAAGAAAAAGACATACGGGAAGGTGTAAAAGATAGAGTATGTATTATCTACCTGTCCTCTTGGCAGTGGTGAGTGTCTGGATTTTACTGGGTTGGCCCAGCCAACTACTACGGCTTATCAAGACCAGCTTGTCCGCCCCATGAACTAAAATTGTATAACATCGCATAAGAGATGATGAACACGGATGGTTGACCTCCTGACCTCTACCTGCTGGTGCTGCCGCCAAGGAAAATAATGGCGCTGTATCATCTGTGTGGCTGTGAATAAAACCCGCTGGTTTACCAGATGGCATGAATCGGCCGCCAGGCTGGAGCCTCTAGGTAAACATTGAATAAAATTGAGTGGTCAATAATGAACCCAGTATCAGTATAGGCAAACCAGAAGCCTTTAGAGCAGAAGGTTATCCTAGGTAGTAGGGAGGATAACTCTATGCTGTCGGTTCAGCGACGTTGATGGTGTCCTTGGCTAAGCAGTAAGCACCAAATAAACAACTCTGATCCTATTGATGTGCAGAATGCAGATTCGTCCTGCGGCGAGGGAAACGGATCGAAAATGACAGGGATGCGAGTTGCCAATCATAAATTTAAAATTTCTAAGATAGTTCAATGGTGACTATAGAGTTATATAATTATAATATCTCAATATAAAGTTATAGGATAACTGAATAGTCACCATAGAGTTATCCTCTTTTGTTGCCACCCTCGCAAACAGGATGTCCTACTCTATTTTGTGTCATTCATTAAGTAAACACTGGGATCGTGACTTTTGGTTGATTTGGTATGGAACTATAACAATACCTTCTGTTTATTCTGTATACCGAGGACAGCAGAGTTGGAGTCATCATTAGCCTTTCATACCAGGTTCTATAACGTCCCCATCATAGGTCACGGCCACCATAGACAGACCGTCCTCATAGCTAACAGCGGCTATAGACAGAGCCTCTTCATAGCTGCCAGGGTGACGATATATTATACGAAGTCCCTTCAGACGTTACAGACAGGCAATAGACAGAGCCCCTTTCATTGCTCACACAAACTGGCGATAGACAGAGCATCTGTATAGGTGATAGGGCTTCAATAGATTGAGCCTCTTCATAATTAATAGGATGCCAATTTAGAGCCCCTTCATTGGTCATGGGCTATTTGAGATAGTGCCCCATTCATAGGCGGGAAGGTGGCGATATGCAAAGCCCCTCTCAAGTCTAAACTAAGCTATTCCTACCTCTTATTCTATCAAACCTCAGTTCATTATAACAATCAATCCGATAGGTAAACCAGCAATTCAAAGGATAAAATGTTGTCGTTCCGGTATCTATAGTGGAACAAAGTATTGCAGTTTTGATGAATGGCCTCCGCTTGATGGGGTTTTGGTAATACATTTAAACAGCCTGTTTTAGTTTATGGTCTTTTGGAATCCATGTACTTTGATTTCGTTTACATGTGGAGAAATGATCCTAGATTCCAATTACACGGTATTCTGAGATTCAGATAATACTGGTAGAAGTCATTCGTCAAATCCAGCAAGATTTATTTGGGCAAGTTTTACCCTAGATATTTCCCACTACTACTGAGGGTCAGTCATTGACATTGTGCATGATCAGCCTCACAGGGTCAGAACTCACAGGCTACCTTGTCGTATCATAATGACTGATTCATGAAGGCAGTAAACCCTTGAATCTATGTTGCTTGGGTTCATGGTCACGTGGTGTGATTTACTATTTCAGACCTTTAGCAGTAGCGATGATGCAATTATGGAAAAACCCCTGTGAGAATTGTTTGGCCAGGAGACAGCCTTGGATCCTACTACCTCATCACCTAAACAACAACACTCTGGTCTGACTCTGCCAGTACTGAATCAGTAACATCACATCCTGGGCTACTAATAACTAAACACAGTCCAGTGGCTCCACACAACTGTTGGTATAACTGGAATGGTCTTTTATTCATTATTATGACTGTGACTGGGATGTTGAATAATCATAAAAAATAGTAGTACATAAGAAATGTCATCATAACCTGATACTAAAATAGAGAGTGAGTCACAGGCGCCACAACTCAAGAGCACCACTGGGATTGGAAAAGGAGGCTAATAAAAATACTGTCATAAAATTGCAAATGGAGACAAAATTCTCTGTCAGTCAGATAACTAGCACAGTTGCCTACTCAGTATGAGGGGGGGGTGACCACGCATAACAATGAGCGGGAGTTGTATTATTTACTGTATACACAGAAGAAGACTTGTCCTAGGTTCTCTCAGTGACATTGCGCCAATGTCAGCCTTTATTAATTGCATTATTGCTCAGCCTGGATACGTTTAGCTGGCGAGACAAACTTTTAGCAGGGTGAGGGTCTCTTCTAGTGACGTTATTTGCTAAAATACACAAATAAAAATGGCTAAGTCTAAATCTAAATCGGTTGGGCTCGCGTCAGCATCTGAAAGCCTCACAGTCTAAAGGTGCATTGGACTAGACCAATTATCCGATTGGTATGGCTTACTGATTCTGAGTAGAAAACTAGCCGATGCAATGCGCCGATTGTCTTTCCGCGGGCTTTTACATCGTAGTTTATCCGCATTACAATTAGTCAATTCGACTGTTCTTTGTTACGACGCTCCGGAAACGAGGTAAGATAAAAGGTGTGCGATGATTAGTGCTTGTCAAGTCGCAGATTATTGATCACTGCATTTACTTGATTTTGATTGGCTAAAACTATCATCGGCAGGTTTTGACTGATCCCCAAAGAATTCAAATCCTACCGATTGGCCCTACCGATGGGCTACCGATGAACAACTCGATCGGTAAGCTTTACCGACCGGATAATCCGTCTAGTCTGAATGAACCTTAATGCCCGTTATCTAGAGATACCAACCAATGATAGGGTAGCGATGATTGGTGTAAGACAATAAAGCGTGCCGAGGAATGAAGGGCTTGCGGAATTGGTAGGTAACTATACAAGTATGCAGACTAAGCGATGAGTAGGGAAATATCTAATAGGTTGGCCATGGTACATGTACATTATAGATGGGTAACCAGATGAGTTCGGGTCTTACATGGTCTTTGCTGCTACGCTGTCATATAAACCACATGGATATAAATATTGATGCCGTTAGAGTCCCACTCCAAAACTAACCTCGTCATACATGTGAATGTTCCGGTCAGCGAGACCACCCAGCAGTTCCTTCAGGTCAGCCCGTTTTGTAAAGTGCCACCTCTCCATATCTGTGTTTAGATTCTTATTATTCTCCTCTAGGATTTTCTTGGTCTGAGTCTGCGCAGTGTCCAGCTGAAGCATTGTAAGTAACCGTTGTTACTAGTTTTAATGCCATATGCTCCGAAATAGACACAGAGAAGGTAGCCAATAAGACACGTAATTAGCTATGTTTATACCAATGACATGAAAATATGTATAGGCAATGGCAAATCTCAAGGTCAAACATTAGACGTAAATTTCACAGGAATGGTTACAATTTATCACGAGTTGTCTTTCCTTTGTGTTAAAGGGGTAACCAACTCCGATTCAGTGTGCAGTCAATTTATGGAGTTGTCTACCTTTTTTACAAAATTCACAGCAAATCCAATGAAACAGTCCCCCCCCCCCCCCCCCCAAACCTCACTCACT
>Ga0224511_10003122_pt1 | contig 11700 bp, 10 predicted proteins | sample SF_May12_sed_USG_2_FD_169988 | JGI IMG/M metagenome (GOLD analysis project Ga0224511, IMG submission 169988) | Sediment microbial communities from San Francisco Bay, California, United States - SF_May12_sed_USGS_8_1 | ecosystem: Environmental > Aquatic > Marine > Sediment | place: USA...
AGAAAATACAAAAGAAAGCATACTTCCTGTTTGTGATAAACCTTATCACAAGATCAAAGAAAATATGCCGCTTGGGGAGGAGCTTGAAAAATTTGTGGAACTATCCATTAATTATTCGCTTAGGAGCAGTACCGGTACCTGTACCACGCTCTCGTGCACACACTCACCTTGCCCTGGGAGCCAGTCAAGGTCGACAACTTCTCTCGTTACATGCAATTGAACGGTGCTTTCCTGCACAAACATTTTGAGGTATTTCAAAAGCATACCTAACTTTTGCATTCAAATAGTATGTTCACGCAGGGTGTGTTTACTTTTGTGTTGTTGCTAACTGTTATATGGCTTAGAAAAGTACATTTACATTAAGAATTTGATGTACATTGTGTCCAATTTACTCCGTTTTGCTAGTTAATAGAGCAGTGCACGGATCCTTTAACGGAAGACGAAAAGCAAGCAGTGGTCGTCAACAAAGTGCGATCTGACAGGAACCGAAACAATTCTGATATACCTGGTACAAAATAAATGAATTACTCGTACAAATTAGGATAATTAAGATTTTCCGTAATTGTATTGCATTAGTAAAACTATTTCTAACATTTTGTTTGTAAAACTAAATGATACATTTCACATTGTATGTTGTTTTGAATAATGTTTGGTTTTGTTCTTTCCAGGCGATGATCGTAGACCAATACTACGTTTGGGACAACCAATCGGTTCAGTGGGTTACATTAACGCCAAATACATCAATGTAAGTCTTATATTCATTTTCCAATGTGACTATGATTTTGAAACATTAAATGATGACTACTCGTAATATATAATTTTCAATTCATGTTCATGGGCTTACGATCCATTATATTCTACTTTTTAGAGCCATCAGACATCGAACCATTTGCTGTTGGTTCAGACGCCTATTCCAGCTACAGTGGATGATTTTCTTTTGCTTGCTCTCCAGGAAAAATGCTCTTGCATAGTCGACTTGGACCAAGAACACACCAAGAGCAAAGTCAGAGAAGAAAAAACGTGTCATTTTATTAGAAACAGTACTTACATGGTTTAAGTTATTTCTCTTTATTTTTTTATTTTTTTGTGTATATGGATTAGTAAATAATGTACAGGAATGTGCAGCTATCTCGCAGAAAACACATATTTATATATGATAAGGAGCTTAGAAAATGTACCATAATGCTCGCTTCCCTAAACACTGAGATTGCATGTGTATTCGTTACAGGACGATGGTGAACACTTTCCTGCCGACAACCAGATGTTGAGGACAGAACTTGTTGAGGTCACAAGTACCACAGACGTTGAAACGCCAACATATTATACAAAGAGATCTCTCCTAGTTAAACTTAGACAACCAAGTTCGGTAATCAATTGCAATACATTTCATATATAAGATTAAAAGGTTTACATAAGAGTTATCATATCATTTTTTGAATAATTGTTGAAATAGCAATTGAAATAATATACAGTAACTAATGTTGTATTGATACTAACATATTTTTTAATGTCTGTTTAGACCACATCACCACGCGTGATACCCCATTTACAGTTTACTGGATGGGACAGTGAAAGCATAGTTCCTGGTTCGACATTAGCGTTTTGCAAATTTGTACAAGCCGTTGACGAGCTATCAAAGGCATCGCCAGATGGAGGACCAATATTTATCCACTGCATGTAGGGCATTGTGATAACGTGATTACATTTATATTAAACACGTATCTCGACTATTGCTTTCTTCTGTACTGCATAATGGGGGCATAAAACGCTCATTGATTTAAAAAGACAAGTGCTGTACTGTAATTTGTAATTATTGGCAACTAAACACATTATGATTGGTCCACTACAACAGGAACGCGGCAAAGCGGTGCGGGCTGTTCAGCGCGGTGTATCTCCTGCTGGAGCAGGTCACGTGTGAGGGTCAGGTCAGCGTCATCAACACCGTGAGGAAGGTCCGAGCCGCACGTGGACGCGCCATTCCTTGCCAGGTAAAAGTTCATCTTAGCACTTCGTCATGGATATGTAACACGTCTGCTAAATATTCGGACGGTACCGCAGTTAAACGGGAGGGGGTTATGTGGGAACATTATGTACTGGCCCGCTTAAACATGGAATTGTTATTCTCTGTTTCAGAAACAATTTGAGTTCTGTCACCGGTGTATCTTGGACATCATTGCGGTCAAAGACACCATCTACGCAAACACTTGAAACAAGCGTCACTGATACAACCCAATTTTTATGAAATATAAAGATGTTCATAAAGTGTATGTAAATATAGAAACGATAATACAAGAACTATACTATAGATACATGTAATACTTTATTATGAAGTTTGCTGTTATATTTGTTGCCGTTGTTGTTTTTGCTGTATGTTGTTTTTAATTTGAACAAATGAACTACAATATTCGATATAAACAATAATATTTAAACATGTGTTTTTAATTTTAAACGTAAGTTTTAGTATTGTCTTCATTTCATAACATGTTTTATTCTTTATCACGCTTTGATATGTTTGTATAGAGAAATACAAGTTTGTGTGAGAAAAAAGTACATACAAATTAGACTTAACCAAGAAATATATGTCAAATATAGTATATGTTATACATTTTTTCCCGGTATCAGTTGTTACACTTCATGTTTACCATTGAATGTACATACGATAGCAACACACAAGGAACATGTGTGGTAGAAGTAAAAGTAGTGGTGGTGGAAGTAGTCGTAGAAGTAGTATTTGTAATTAAATTAAATGTAGAAGTAGTAGTTGTAGTACAAATGGAGTGATAATAGTAGTAATAGTAGTAATAGTAGTAGTGTTGTAGTAGTAGTAGAAAAAGTAGTAGTAGTAGTAGTAGTAGTAGTAGTAGTAGTAGTAGTAGTAGTAGTAGTAGTACTAGTATGCTTGATGTCACTTTTTCTGTTTTCTGAATCCAATAAAAATCTATGCTTTGAATGTGGTTTTATTTATTGGTATATAATGACAAATATGCGTATACAAACGATTAATATCCGTTAAGTTAATTTACTTGTTAACATATTGTAGGGTCTTATTATGCAGCAATGAACTATACTGTATATATTGAGGAAAAAAACATATCGGACAAACCTCCCCGTTATCACCGTTAGAAAGATGTGATATTTATTCTATAATACTACACTAAATCAAATTAAGGTCAGTAGTAACGTTTGTGTTACTTTTTAACAATAAGCGATAACTGTGACAAGCCTACGGCAACGTCTACCAATAATGAGCTCCCTTTACCAGTAGGCAAGATTTAAGATTCAAGATTTGAACATATTTATTAGTAACGTCAACACATGAATGTGTTTGTAGTTACATGGTATAAAGAAGATTATTACAAAGTAATGTAATATCACACACCATACTATAAATATACATCAATGCTTTGGTGATTACATTTTGATGATTAGTCAACATAGGGATGGATTCACTAGGGTATCACATTGTTGTATTTATTGTACATGCAAATTAAAGTATATAGGAAGTTCATGTTGTTCAAAGGTATATCGATAAACATTATCTAATGGAGGTATGATTACCTTAACGATGCTGACGAACATATTTGAACTTACATTTACAACACTTTACATTGTGTTACAGGTTGCTCTTTAGTCGGAGCCAACGATCATTATTTAAAGAAGTTTTAAAAAGTTCTGTTTTATTCACTTAAACGGGTTGTTGCTTTAATATTATGTTAAAATGTGTTTTATGTCTTTAAATTGTGTTATTTCGTTAAATAACTGAAATGGTATGTATGTGTGTTATTACGTTATGTATGTAAGCATAAGTAAATATTTAACACTTTCGGTATAACTAATAAATATCCATTTCTGGACTACGCATTGTATCTACATATACGAGCTATATATAGCTTTACACAATGCGGAAGAAAAGTCGCGACTTGTCATTAATGCCTCGGACAACCTACTGTCACCATGAAAGTTAATACACCATTACAATGGTTTCATTGTGCGCTTTCGTTATACATAATACTTAAAGCAACCAATCGAGGAAATATAAGAATATATATTTTGGTAAACAGCCAGTGTCTTGTGCTTGTGTGACGGCTGTAAAATGTCGCCCCTTACAATGAACTACGTCGTTGTGAATTGTTCTGGTCCTTTGCGATCATGGGTTGTATGTTTAGGATTTTGCCAAAAGAGTTCCGCTTGTGGGAAAGGAGGGGTCCATGGTGTGGCAGTTTGCATTATTATTGAACGATGGTTACAAACGCTGTGGCTGTTGTTTTCCCCATGCAAGCGCTGCTGTCATAGGACCATCCCTGATGTATGTGACAATAACTGTGCCTGTTGTTTTCCCCGTGCAAGCGCAGCTGTCATAGGACCATTCCTGATATATGTGACAATAACGGTGGCTGTTGTTTTCCCCGTGCAAGCGCAGCTGTCATAGGACCATCCCTGATATATGTGACAATAACGGTGGCTGTTGTTTTCTCCATGCAAGCGCTGCTGTCATAGGACATTCACTGATATATGTGACAATACCTGTGGCTGTTGTTTTCCCAATGCAAGCGCTGCTGTCATAGGACCATTCCTGATATATGTGACAATAACTGTGGCTGTTGTTTACCCCGTGCAAGCGCTGCTGTCATAGGACTTTCCCTTATCTAAGTTACAAAAAATATGGCTGCTGTTTTCCCCACGCAAGCTCTGCTGCCATAGCAATGTCCCTTATGTAAGGTACAACAAACTATGGCTGTACCCTATGCAAGTGAAACTACCATGAACACGATGACAATGACACACGTTCTAAAGGTTGTATCATGGACATCTGTTTTCATAGTTCTGCTTTTTTACGCCAAGGTACCGATGATTTGTAAACATAATTGAATTTTGCAACACATTTACTATTATATACTCTGCAAATACAAACATGCAGGACGTTTGCATATTTGGTTTTAACAACGTAGTATTATCTTACAATACTATAGATACGGTTGGACAGAAGAAATCAGATCAAAATAACTATCACAGATGACATTTATATCGACATGAACAAAATATCATTTGCATTGGGTTAACATAATATACTATATTACAAATTGATACGACCTAATGGTACATTTCAGTAAAAGGTAATACATTCACATTTAATTCCGTTTTAGGTGTTATGTCTATAATTTGCGGACATCTGTGTTTAGATTATACCTTACTATGTGGATCCAAGAACGATAATTGTTAATGTTAAACTATTAGGAAAAAACGAATGGTAAACGTATGGCCCGCATATTTGGCGTATGTTTGTGTGTTTATTATGCCCATTATTTGCAGTGAAATAACCTTATTTTGGGGAAAATATCGTTTGCCTCGGTGGCCTAGAATTACCCTCATATACTACTGTGCTAGAGGCTATTGATTTCAATCTTATGTCATAAAATCTATGTCATAAAGTGTTGTCAGTGTCAGTCAGTGTTATTTTATTGAGTGTACATTAAATACAAGTGCCGATATTACATTATTTAGCGTTTTTAAATGCTTTTTAATTTTGTCAAGTTTAAAGATCGCTCTGCATTTAAACTTGACAATTAAAATGAGGCATTAAAACGCAAAATAATGTTTTTCGGCACTTGTGTTACAAGTCACTAACGTTTCCAAATATACAAACATTTAGTTCTTACTTGCAGAACAATTTGAAAATTAACATTATTATTGCATTGTATTAAAGGTTAATAACTGACTATACTTTGGGTTCTGGCAAGGCGGCGTACAAACCATACACGCACACACTGTTACACATCCGCCTGCACACTGAACCCCGAACGCACGCAGGCACGCTCGCGCACATGAACAAACAAAATCTAACACATACACATACACAAATACGCTAACATAAACATTCAAGGGCCGTACCAAGATCATGCGTACCGTATGCACATACTCAGACTGACAAATTATTGTGCTCGCCATTCCAGGTCAAATAGTCATATTATGACCAATTCGCCATAGTTATATAGATATGGATTTATAATCACAAAGCGAAGTGCACAATATATGCACATACACAGTTATACATCAAACACAATATATATGGAATGCCTCAAAGCTGTTTTAACAGAATATATCCGTCTCATGGACTTGTTTAAAGAATGTCCTGTGTACGCAGTGGCCGACCTACATACCTCGGTAGCTGTTTCACCGGTCCATGGACACCAAGTAGCAGAAATAGTGGAGAGCGCCACCGCGATGACAGCTGAATACCTAACGCCAGTCAGTAGACCCCGAGTAGTACGAATAGAACCTGATACAACCGCGGACGACGGTCCGAAATATCAGCAACTTGACACTGCACTAAGGGAACATGGTATATTAGATGTTTAGTAGAAAAGGGATCATAAGGCCAACAAAACAAATAGTGTGTTTCGTGTAACCGATTGAAAAAAATATAGGTATGAAGGGATAGTTTTTATGTGGAAAGTCTTTGTTTTAAACAAGAATTAAAGAAGAAAAATCTAAAAGCCATACAAAATATAAGGGTGGCTGTCATTGGCAAGGTAAGGTCGTGTTATCTGAAACGCTACTTGTCTGATGTTCGTCCTAACTAAGAATTGCTTTCTTTATTAAATGTATTGAATACATAGTGAATTATTTCTATATTTCGCTTTTTAGCTGTGGTATTTAGTATATTTAATTAGGTTCAGTTGATTTGAAACCATGGGGTGGGGACTGCAGCTGGTAAACTAGGTACCTCTCAGTTTTATAACCGATCCTATTGTAGTAACATATCATTTTAAATACGGCGTACGCGGTCTGCATTTCAAAAACACTTCGGTCAGTCAAACACAGGAAGGTCCCTAACGTGTCTCAGTTATTTGTAAAAATAAGCTGTTTAAACAATATTTGCATGATAATTACAATCACGCGACGCATCCATTTAATTAAATACTTCAATATGTGCATTGAAATCTTTTTACGTTACATGTAACTTCATGGTAAGCAAGTTTCGTATGTATTTTAAAACATGCCCCTGATTATACAAACAGAAAAGTATGAAGCCTTGCTGCCTGTCTCTCCGAACGAAAACAAGAAAGCAATTGCGGACGACTGCAACCAAAGAAGCCTCTACTCAAACTAAAGAACATCCTGAGCGGATGAAAATACTGAGCGGATGAACATTGTTTTATTACCCACTATCTAAGTAAGACAACTAAAGGGCTATTAGGAGCAATGATTTCACGAGTCACTGTCATTAGTTTATAAGCGGTTCCCGGCTTACGCTAACTACTAGTATAATATTTGCGAAATTTGGAACAATACCGGAACTTTGCCACAGCCGACATTTTGTTTCCGGTGTTAAAATATAATTATGTACATATTTGGGTGCTTAAACGAAAAAAAACTGAAGTTTCTATTGTTTCCATTTATTTGGTAATCTTAGCAACCAAATGATCTTTCTAAAACAATTGCAGTTTAAAAATGCTTATCTTCTTTTATAGAATTTTAGGTGTATGCACGTATTAGGGTGCTTGAACAAAAAAATGTTTAATTATATTTTCTTCCTTTATTCGGTTACCATAACAAACAAATTATATTTTATATAAAAAATTGGTAGTTTAAAGTATGTTCAATATTATTTGATAACATTTTCAGAGTATGTACGTACATGTACGAGGTGTTTAAACAAAAAATATAACGCAGTTGGTAATTGTTTTATTTAATGAGTTGCCATAGCAACAAAATGACTGCGTTACATTTCTGTATTTTAAATCATGTTTAACATTTATTTAATTGTTCAAATGTAATGAGTATGTTGTAACAATTATGTAATAAATATTAATAAGATAATAATAGTACTTTTATAAATGCATTCATTTTACTTCTTATAATAACAAAAGCTACCAAACTATGTGTCACTAATATTGCCATATTTATTTCTTTACGCATAATAAAAAATCTATCCATTAACAACACAGTAACAATAATAGGGTTACTTTTGCTATGAAATCATTTTATTAATTTATATTCATAGTTATGCTTTTTTAAATGGAGTATTATTATATAATGCTCACACTTATCAAATATATCTTAGAGTGATAAGCATAATTATTTTTTAAAAGAAATTCACGAATTACTAAAAGGCAAATAAAACATATTAATACATAAAAATAATGTACATTAGTGCTAATGGATTGTACACAAATACTAAAACTGTATAGTAAATAACAATGATAAAGGCCAGGTTACAATATAATTTAGTAAACACATTTTAAAATTTATTAGATCTACCTATGATTATTTGTGTTAAGATTTTATCTACATACATGTATAGGTTTCACAATACAAGTTGTATTTTAAGGATTTGTCAGTTATCTTGTAAATCATTATGTAATTTTATCAAAAACATTCTGCAAATTTCTTGAATCTTGATATCTGAAGTATAATTAACAATAAGTCATAACAAATGACTTTATCTCAATAAGTCAATTTACCTTAAATATACTTTAAGTTTTAGCTTGAGACATTACACAACATTATTTGTATGGTGTAAGGAAATATCATTTGTAACATATGAAATAATAATAAATTATATTGTAATTTATATCAAACATTGAACGTGCCCGTATCATGTCTTCTAATTAGACCAAATGACGTTATGCGTTATAACATTACGTAATTTCCCGCCTTTTATCTGACAAAGGTCATTACAGGTGGTCCGACAAATGAGTTGTCAATACGTAAATACTTTTTCATTGAAATTGGCATGGACCAATGTTCAATACCTTTACTTCATTATGTGTGTTATTCTTCAATAGTTTTTGGCAAGTGTGTTGAGGCAACTTTATTCCAAAATGTTTACAAACTACGTGTTTACAACTAATGTCGACACATTTATATGTACGGTGCCATCGGAGTCACATTCTGAATTCAAGTTTTAGGCAAAACACTTTTTTTTATTATTTAACATTATGAACTGATCAGTGGTATAGAAATATGCGACTTAAAAATATCCTTTACTAAAAATATGTATTATATTTATAAGATAGTATCTTCTAGGGTGTAACATTCGCCGCATAAGTTGTTATATCCGTTAATGAAATACGCAGTGCTCAACAGTTTTACGTATTTAATTTTACTCATTTACTCATATTTATAAAATATAGACGGACGGAGAATCCTGTAGTAGAAAAGTGAAATAAACATTTTTACATGTAACATAATCACGATGAAACTAATTCTACATTCAGTAATTTGGATATATATACTTATAATTCTCTTGTCCTTACACAAAGGTAATGTTGTGTTGTAAAATTTGTATCTATAACTTATCATGGTTTTTAAAGAATGTTTCCAACAAACAAATACATTTTAAACTAGGTGCAACACTTTGTAAGTTTAAATGATAGATAACACTGTGTTGTTTTTATTTAGTTGTTCGTCAGTCAATGTGTAACCATAGTTTAGCTAACGATCATCATGTTAATGCAAACATAGCTTTGAATAGCTTTATTTTGCTTGAAATAATTACATGTTTAAGGAATACGTATACGTATTTGATATTATTAAACGTTTTATTTTATTACTAATAAACATTTATTAATTTAAATGAGTCATTTTAGTTAGTTTAAGTGGTAACCTTTCAGTAGAATACTCGTGTCATATCAACCGTTTATATATTATACATGTACATACATGTAGTATCTAGTGATGTTACTGTACTTCTTTTTACTTGATCAATGTTGAAATTGAAACTGATAGAACGAAGCCACTGAGTGCATATTCTTATAGGTTAATAAATCTAATTGACTTAGATTTGTTATGCTAACATGACATTTATTCCAGTAATATTCTACACTTTTGACGCTGTGTTTAATTCAGCAGAGGTAATCTTAATTTTGATGAACATATAATAAAAATGTCTTAATGTGACATTTTAAAAAGTGAGTTGTGATAAAATTGTCCTGATATATTGCAACATGGTTATTTCAGGCGATTGTACCTGTGGCTACTGTCGATGTTGCTCTGGCAGATGTGATAATAACCAATGTAATCAAGGATGTATCCCCGGTTTCTGGAATTCGCAATGTACTGATAGATGCGGTGACGGCTGCCGTAATGGAATATGTGATCAAGATACCGGGCATTGCTCACCTTGCAAAGACGGATATTATGGACGATCGTGTTATCGCCGTTGTAATGAGAACTGTTTAGGTCCATGTTCACAGTCTAACGGATCATGTTTATCCTGCAAAGATAGCTGGTGGGGAGACGCGTGCGATACACGTTGTAATAATAACTGTGTTGGTCCATGTTTACAAGATGGGGGATGTAAACATTGCAATGAACAGCATTGGGGAGAAACGTGCAACCATCGGTGCAGTATTGGTTGCCTTGGTCACTGCTCGCAAGCTGATGGATCATGTTCACCCTGTACAGACGGACATTGGGGTGTCAATTGCAACCAGCGGTGCTCGGCGAATTGTAAATCTTGTAATTCAAGTGACAAATGTACCATGTGTGAAGAAGGATATTGGGGTGATACATGCACTCAGTGTAAAGGAAACTGTGCTGATACGTGCGATCAGATATCTGGTATATGTCAGAAAGGATGTAAAAATGGTTTCTGGGGAGATTATTGTAACTACACATGCAGTGACAGATGCAATGGCGAGTGTGTGAAAACCACCGGACATTGTAAACAGTGTAAATCACAAACTGTGCATGGACCTTTTTGTAATCAAGAATGTAGCAAAAACTGCTTCTATAACGAATGTGATCAAACTGCTGGCAAATGTACACAAGGTTGCATCAAAGACTTCTTCGGTAGAAAATGCGAACACATGTGCAGTTTAAACTGCCTGCCTTTCACTACGAACGAAACAGTGTGCTCTCATGACGACGGAAAATGCCTACATGGCTGCAGGGAAGGCTTTATTGGGGACCTTTGTGAAGAGCGTAGACGACAGCATGGTAATCATTTATAAAAAGTTTGTTGCACAATTATGAAATAATAGTTATTATAACTATTCTATTAAGCAACCGAAACAGTAATCAAACTGAGACTCGTACATAATTCGACTAGTGTCATCCACTATTTCTGTCGTTTTATTTGATCTATAAATGCAATATACATGTATGTAATTTCACATCCAACACAGAAGAAGATGCAAGCAAGAGCCCTGTCATGTATGTGGTCGTGGGAGGATCGATCGGCATAGTCGTCCTGGTCGCCATTCTTGTTGTGCTGATTGTCCTTATTTTAAAACGAAGGTAAGGTAGTTTTATTTCTATAAATAGAACATTTTAAATCTAAAATAAGTATTATATAAAAAATGACCTCGTTGAGGGTGACATTGCATTTCGTCAACCCGTGGAAACACTGTTGACCGAGGCGTAAGGGTTGACAAAAATGCACTGTCACCCTCAACAAGGTCATTATTTATTTTATTATACCAAACAATAAGCAAAATGCAATTGAACTCAACATTTATTTGATTGCATTAACGATATCAACACCACTTATTACAATTAAAATTCAACACAGATAAAAGTAACCACATATGTTGTCTGATAGCTAGAGAAGGCAAACTGTCAATCATGATCATTTATATCGGCCTTAAGGGCCGGGAAGCGGCCCTTATAAAGGCCGAGTTCCGGTATCCCGTGTACACGTGCACTGTAGCGGACTATTTTTGCCAAGGGATGCAGCTGAAAAATTTTGGTCAT
>Ga0224511_10003123_pt1 | contig 11700 bp, 6 predicted proteins | sample SF_May12_sed_USG_2_FD_169988 | JGI IMG/M metagenome (GOLD analysis project Ga0224511, IMG submission 169988) | Sediment microbial communities from San Francisco Bay, California, United States - SF_May12_sed_USGS_8_1 | ecosystem: Environmental > Aquatic > Marine > Sediment | place: USA...
TAAGAGTTTTTGTCTCGTCCCTCGTGCTAATTTTTGTACGGGCCATTTTGTCATGGTGCCCTTAAAAATGACATGTCTACATTGTTTGCAACATTCTTTGTTTGTACATCTCTTCAATTTATATTAAATTTATTGGTATTAATTAATTTATTGAAATTGATGCATTCTCCTGGTTTTATCTTATTTGCACTGTGTTTTAACAATCAAGAAAAGGGAGTTTAAGAGAGAAACGGCGATGACCTGTGAATGTCGGCACAATATCGGCTGCAGTCGATGTCGGGCCGATATAGAATCCAATATCGGGCCGATATGATGGTGACACCCCCTCCCTCTTGCGAACTGCGTACTGCCTTATTTTGACACGTTTATAAAGGAAAAAATAATAGTAATATAGTACTTTATTGATATATTAAATAACATGTGTTAATTATACATAACATGAGACATAAATTAATATTTTTGTTATCGTCAGCGTGTATAAGAACGAAAATAACAACGCCTTATGGAAAAACACGTTTTGACTAGAAGTCTATATAATGGCAATAACATGCATGTAGCATAATCATTTGCTCCGTATTGACCATCGTTGTGCACAATGGCACAAAAATTCATATGAGTAATCTAAGAAACAATTGTGCATAGAACAACGAAGTGTTTAATAAAAATCAATGCGATAAAAACAATCATTAATAAGCGAACATGGCGAACGCTATAACCACTGTGCCACCACTACACTCGTCTGCATAGTAAAGATAGGAACACAAATTATGCTATGGTGACAAATAAAACTTACAACGTACGATTTCACATGCACATCACCGGCGAATTTGAAAATCGTCCGGGCACCGGCCAACTTTTTAAAAACACTTCTCTTGCGTGATCACATATCGTACGGGCGGCGGCCGGCGTCTGTATATGATATCATCGGCCGATGCCCAGCCGGGCTCAGTACGGTGCCCGGACGGCGTTGTAAGAGATTAGCCGGACACCGTACGATGCCCGATCGATTTTACACGGATGAAACACATTTTCACGTGCAATGATGTATACAATACTATCAAAATTCGCCATCATTCCTCCAAAGAAACAGGTTGTTAAAATTAAAAACACTGATGCTGACTCTGACAGTGATGGATGTGAAAACAACTCTTGCTCAAGATTGCAAACATTTCAATAGCACTTTGTCGTTGCATGTTATTCATCTTAAGCTCGTCAAGCAAAACATATATAATTTAATTTAAGTTTTTGGTCTTCACAAGTAAAATATATATACAAATTCAATAGATAATTCTGCAAATACACGTCGCTTCTCACCGGTGGCAGATCGACTCACAAAACAAAGGCCGGTGCCCGGACTGTCATCGGCCGATTTGTATAGAGATTTTCGAAAGTTCCTTGCTCTTGTCACACATCGTACAATGCCCGGCCGCCGTTAAAATAGTACGATTTTAATGTCAACCCAAAATCGTCCGGTGCCCGTCCGATGTGTGCAAACGGTGCACGGCCGATGTCATTGTACCCTCAATGACCCTACAAAACGCCGTACGGGCGCCTTGGACTTTTAAGTAGTGACTTAACTTCACCGGGCACCTTATGATGTCTAACAATTGACAAAATCGTACCAGTCTTCCTGCCGCCGACCGGGCGCCGTAGAATCGTACGATTGTTTTGTGAAATAGACGCTGTACGGTGCCCGTAGATGATTTGTGACCATAGCAGTGACGGCGTTACCATGTTTTTAATTCATGATTATAAATACAAGTATGTGATTTTCAAATAAGAAGTTGGGCCAACTGTTTGCATATAAAATGCCATTTTTGATGTATTCAAACGAATAAAATTGTTTGATAACACAAATTCGGTTTATTTTTTATCAAACCTAGTATAAGGAAAACATTATTTGACTTCTTATCTTGAACCGCTTATGGGAATTTCAGCAAACTCAATGGGAAAAGTCCCTGTGTAGTCCTCTAATAAAAGTGTCCAAATGGTTTTGATTGGTTTCATATGTAGGTCACGGGGTCAAAAATATTTTTTTTAATATGCAATTTTCAAAAACAACTTCAAGGCCCAGAGCTTTTATATTTGGTATAGAACATCATCTAGTGGTCCTCTACCAAATTTGCTAAAATTATGCCCCTGGGGTCAAAATTAACCCTGCCCCGGGGGTCACAGTTTTACATTGAATAACATAAGGAAAATTTCAAATGACTTCTTATCTTAAACTGCGATTGGGAACTTGACCAAACTGAACAGGAGTGCACCTTTCAAAAATCGTTTTGTCTGAAACTACAAAATTAAGGCTTATATTTAGTATATGTCATCTATAGTGGTACTCTGTAAATTCTCCGCTGTTAGGGACTCGAGTAAATATGGACTAGATTCTGGTTGTGAACTAAAACGGCGAATGCCAACAAGAAACGGCAACCCGCTCACAGCTAACCTTGCAAATGATATTCATTCCCTGTTACTTGTATTAAAGGGAGAAGGACTCACTTACATCAAAGACATGATAAACATCCCTAAGAAAAGTGCGTTAAGCAGTGTTTCTGGCTCCCCGGCGAGGACTTCCTATGGTACCCTTCAAAATGTTACAAAGTCTGCTAGCTGCCAAGAACTGTCCGTGCTTCGGGATATGATAACAGTTCTTCAAGCTGACATGTTACACATGAAACAGACGGAAGCTGCGAACCAACGCCATAAAGGCGCTGAGATAGACTCTCTCCGCGATGCAGTTACTATCGCCCAAAAATCATAAGTATTGTGCGGTCCGATATCAAATGGTACCGTGTTCAACAGGAGAACCTCCACAAAAGCGAAATAAAGGCTATAAAAGAACACTTGAATCTGCTTGATTCGTCTCTTATCACTGTACAAGAGAAGTTAACGAGGTTTCTGCCAAGCCCGATGAACGTATACGGCATCGCACCGCTACCTTATATGGCAAGTAAAGTAGTGGAAAGCGCCCGTCCCCCCGCAGCTCTACAGCTGCGTGCACCGTTGATAAAATCAATGTCAACTGTTACTCCAACTGAAAGCGCCGTCAATAGTGATAAAAACGATGATGACATCATAGTACACGAACACAAAACACCCGAAGCACAAAATGGCAAACTTTATGCAAAAACGAACTTTGATAATCTAATCCCAAGCCGTGTTACCGACCGGGATATCCATCAACGTAGCACACGGTCTGTCAATCACTGGGGACGGAACGGTACGCGCTTTATTGGCAAGAACGTCAATTTCGAAAAGAAATCAACGCGTCCACCTAGACTCCAAAAGCAGTGCGAACTGGTGTCTAGAGACAACCAAACGTCAAAATACATACACAACGAGTATGCCGATGACGACTCAGACGGTTTCCAGCGATATGTTAAAAAAGAACCAAATGCTACTTTATCAGTGGGTTCGAGAAGACTATTACCGATGCGGTCCTAGAGAACAAGAACTCACGGTTAAATACGTTACAATATCCCTATCACGACACCAAAACATCACCATTCGTGTCGGGCTTGTAGACGACGACAAGGCCGACAACATCCTGCGAGAGTACTTTTTCCCACCAGGCGTAACATGCAGACCGTGGCGACGAATGTCAAGTCCACGTGCGGGGACGCGCGATCACCGCCGTGATGACAGCTACACCGGATCAGACAAACATAGCTACGCAGCAGACGACATCTAAAACTACGTTAAAAATCGATACGAAACGATAGACATTGATTGACTACTGTCATAGTGAAATAAAAAAAAACAACGTAATATTATACTATGTTTACAGCCCTGATTATGTCACTACAATATAGTTGCATATCGTTACTTGTACTGGTAATTTCTAGTAAAAACTGTGAGTTTCTCAAAATTGCATGGAACGCGACTGAAATAGTGTCCAGTGCACCCTATTTATCTCGTCTCTTGAAGACGCATGATACTGACATTTGTGGATTAAGCGAACACTGGCTTTTTAGAGACAACTTGAATTTTATGAACACTATTTGTGATCAGTATTGTACTTACGCTCAATGTCACCCTGACCTTGATATAGAATTACAATTTTAAACCTAAATAATCCACATTTTTAGGGATAAAATTGAAAATAGAAACTGGAAAATACGCATTCGTTTTTCAAATGTATTTACCTTGTTCAAATTACAGCACATCTTACTATGAACATTGTGTTGAAACTGTTAAGAATGTTGTTTGTTCATATAGCGCTCAGGGAAGTGTATTCTTGTTGGGTGACTTTAACTCTGAATTACCTGGAAACATTGTAACATTGCAAATTTCAACCTTGACAAGCTAGGTAGAATATTATGAAATAATTCAAATTTGTTATCAGAGTTTGATCTTATACCTGTTAACTGCTTGCCCTTATGTATAGAGTCCGATTTTACAAATGTCCCATATTCTGGTGGCCGTGAAACTTTGATTGATTATATTTGTGTTGAAGAAGGCAATGTACAAAATGTATTTTAATGCTCTGTATTGGACGATGATGCTGTTCTAGTATCAACGCACAGACCTGTATTGTGTATATTACGTTTAAGTGATACTAACGTTGGTGCTGCTAATGCTTCAAATTACCCCTTGCATGTCAATTAGACAAATGTTAAAGAGCCTTCTATTATGCGTTACAAACGATTTATCAATAGTAATGTTGATCTTCAGAGCGTTTTGACGAAAGCTATTTCGTGTGAATCAGATATTGATGTATTGTAGAGCACTTTTGTTAAAACCGTTCAACTTGCTACTTCAATGTGTCTCCCTAAACCATGTTTTAAAGGTCACATCAAACCATAGTGGTCAACTCAGCTTACGAAAAACCGCAAGAGCATGACCGGTGCACGAAATGAATGGGCCATAAACGGGCGAGAACGTGACAAAGAGTGTGCTAGTTACAGTCAATACAAATCTGCAAAGCGCGATTTCCGACGTGTTCACAGAGAAACTATTTATGACCATCACAAAAGTATAGAAAATGAGCTGAACGAAACATCAGAAAGTGACAAGAATGCTTTCTGGCGTATTATTAACCAACGATAACGTAAACCCAATGAAAATACCACAGATATCGTTTTTGACGAAGTTACGTGTAGAACTCCAGAAGATATCAATAATGGATGGAAAATATACTTTCAGCGCTTATACTCAGAAAATACAAATGAACCGAACAATGATCGCTTTCTGCAAAATATAGCGCCCCTAGTTAAAAAGTTGAAATCGATTTCAAAAATGACAGACAACAGCAAAATGATCATTTCATCACAAGATGTACAGAACGCCTTAAAGACGTGCAAAAACAACAAATTGTGCGGATATGACAGTGTGTATTACGAACATGTGAAACACGGTGGACATATAGTTACTGATTGTCTAAAATTGTTATTTTCAAAAATGTCCGAATTTGGCCACTGTCCTCTTTAAATGAAGCGAGAAATTATATCAACTCTATTCAAGGGAGGTAACAAGAACAGGCGGGACCCAAACAGCTATAGAGCTATCACCCTTTGCTCGACAATCCTTAAATTATATGAAAAAATATTACTACAAAAAATCTATGATATTGATCGTATCAATGTGAACGGTCTTCAAGGGGGGTTCCAGAAAGGTCTAAGTTGTCTAAGCACAGCATTTATGGCTAGAGAATGCATAAAAATTTCCAGAGACAACAATGCTAAACTATATACGTGTTACTTGGACGCTTCTCAAGCTTTTGGAACCGTTAACTTTGACATTTTGGCTTATAAGCTCAATTCTTGTTGACTGTCTATGAACTTCACGAAGATAATATTCAGTTTGCTTGAAAACATATACAGTTTTGTTAAATCTGATGGAATATACTCGGATTGGTTGGAAATACAGAAAAAGGCCCAACAAGGTCAGTGTTTGAGCGCGTTCTTCTACGTCATATACATAACGTCACTACTTGAGAAGCTTGACGTCAACAAGTACGGACTGAAAATAAATGGATCCAGCTTTGCCTGTCCCACAGTGACTGACGATATGATGCTTTTCTCGCTGTCACCTGTTGGCCTACAGTCGATGTTAGACACTTGCCATAAAATTTAACTTAGGATCGCTATCGATACAATGCTACCAAATGCCGCGTCATAGTATACAACGAATCTAGAACGGACTATAAACTCTCCCAAAGAAGGTGGACAATGGGTGAATCAGAAGTAAGCGAGTCAACAACCTATTCCATCTCGGTGTTCCCTGTGATAAGTACCACCAGCTTGACGAAAACGTTCAAATATGCTGCACCAAGTTACGTCGAACCTATTGTGGTATAAATGAGTATAGTATCAGTCACAAGGCACTGTATCCACTAACTATGTAAAAGCGATAAAACACAATTGTACTTCCGAGAGCGCTTTATGGCAGTGAACTATGGAATGAACTTCAAGAAAAACATATATCCTTACTTGAGAGGGCCCACAGAGCCTGCGTAAAACACATGCAAAACATGCCAACTATCACTAGGACAGATGTCGCTCTCAGCTGTATTGTCGTATATCCGATAGAAACGTACATAGACAGAAGAAAACTGCTATTTCTTGGTCAGTTGTGCCACACCAACCCAGGCAAACGAATATCGATACTATTTTTTTAAAGACTAGTTAAATTCATGAACAGTCCTAGTACATGTGTTGGCTTTATAACCGATGTGTATAGAATACTTAGAAAATACAACTTAAAGCATGCACTAGAAAATTTTGTAAAAAAAGCAGTGTTTCCCAATAAAAGTACTTAGAGGTGGGAAGTAAACAAGGCCATCCGGTTACACGTGGAAAATTCTCACCTAGATAAAGCTGAAGATGTGAGGCTCCAACTTTTCAAAAACGTACATTCAAAATACGAACCCTGCATACTCTGGCATTTTAGCAACTTATACAGAAATAACCTGAAACAGTGTAAAACCACAATGACACTAATCGCCAGATTCGTTTCAAGACAATACAACAACAATTGTATAATGTGCTCACTAAAAACGGATCAACTAATTTTGCATGTGACAATGTTCTGTGGAACAAATTCAGAAAGGAGACATAAAATGTAGAAATCGCTATACGATACAGTCAAAAACGAAAACTTTCAGTTATTCATTAAGCTGCCCCCAGATGTACAGCTACTACAGATGTTTGCTGATCTTCCTTTTTTTGACTTGAAAGACTACGCACGGGTCCATGCTTTAAAGCCGATCTTGAATTTCTTTGCCTCCATACGCATATAAGCTAAAGTATCTTAATTAAGCTGTTAACCTATAGTTTGCCTAAAATATCGTTTTAGCACCTTAGGTAAACTGATAATAGGTTAAGCGTGGCAGGATTACGAACAGTTGTATAATTTAATATAATGAGTGTCTTCACGTACTTGTTTTTTTTATATTATTCTGTTTACTTCTTTTTGTGTATGATATTTCTGTGTTTAATACATTTGTGCCTAAGTATGAAATGATATGTTGTACATGTATTTCTATTGATTATTTCTGTAGATATTAGTGTTTTGTAAATGCCTTTGAGCTCTCCATACTGAAGGATATGAATAAACTACATTCAGAACACATCGGACAGTGGGCTACACCACACCATCTCTCTGATGTACGTAGAGGTGCGCCATCTTGGATTTGGGATTACTTAGCACATAATGACGTAACCATCCATGTATAGAATGCTATACATGCTATACTTTGCACGATCGCTGGTAAGGCGGAATTGGCCGAGTAGTTCCGATTGTGCGTTGTTCAATATGTTCAGATTGGTTCGTAATCGCTGAACGGCTTTCGTTTGTTTCCATAAGAACTATATTTCAGCGTAGGCGTTTTGGGTTAGACATTCCTTCCACCTTATACATCCGAGGCACGATCGCCGATTAGGCGGAATTGGAATAAACTATCTATCTATATGAAGGGCACCACGAGGTCATAGGTCAACGCTCCAACCAGCGCACCAATCAGTGTGAAGACTAAAGATATAAATTAAATATGAACCAATTAGAGCATTGTTTATAAATAACCAGCATAGTATTAAGTGTAAAAAAACATTGACATAGACTAAAGTTGCACAGTGTACATCAACACCACTTAAAACGAAAATTAAAAACCTATTCTTAAAACATAATAAACAAAAAGCTGAATGTATATATTTAGAGATTATATATTGCACTTTACGAGGCATTAACACAGTGGCGATTCACCGGCTGTGGTTCAATTACGTAGCACGTAAAACGACATGTAAAAGAAGAACACACAAAGTCATTTACACACAGGCATTGTATGTTGTTGGTCATGTGCTCGCTAAACAAAAACTAAGAGATGTCCAAATAAGGAAACCTGAATAAAATACATGTAGATTTACTTCAATATTTAGGAGGGTGACACCCCCTGCTCCCCGTGCGTACTGCGTACCGCTCTATTTTGGCATGGCGTACTGCGTACCGCCATTTTTTGGCCTCGCGTACTGCGTACCGTTTTGCAACAAAAACAACCATTTTGACCGTTTCCATTTACATAAAGAAGATAAAATAACAGTATTTTGTTTGCACATTACCTTTGATGTGTATGAGTTTAAATTTCATAGATTTTGATCTCCCTAAATGCATGTTTAAGTTTATAAATGCTGAGATGACCCCAAAAAGCGCAAGCGAAGTGAGCGCGCAATTGTTTTAGAGTTATTTGACTTAGTATATCACGTGTGTTGTGTTTTTGATGAAAATGGACCTTTTTAAAGTATAAATTGATGTTTGCGTACGATATAACATAATGTCTGCGTACTGCGTCACAGCAATACACCACACAGAAATAATGAGACGTATTTAACACGCACATCGATCTGCTCACATCCCGAAAAACTACTACATTGTATGAATCTTCTATCTTGTTCACATTATATCATATATAACATCTAAATATAACTTTAATTAATCATATGAACTATTGAACCAAGATAATTGGCATTAATCACATAAACGATAATAACTGTTTCTCAATAACCTTAGCATTCACTTTAGTACGTGCTTCAGCTACCGGATTTCTCTATTGGGTAAACAAAACATAAAAGCAATGTTTCAATACATTACCCATTAAACTAGGTTTCGCAAGGACCCTGACCTCGTATGTATCTGCTATATTTTCTAGAATTAAAGAACAAACAAAGTGTTTCTAGATTAATAATACCCCCATTAAAGAAGAGTGTCTGGCACAATAAAACCGGTTTGCAAAGTTTTTTAAAGTGATTATTGTAGAATAACCGCAATTAAACAATTGAAATTATACTGTTCTTCTCCAGTCACAATGGGTGCATATAGATTTTCCCTTGTCCGTCCTACTGGCCATCCATAGCCCAATATGTGTTGCGACTAAATGGACAAGCGAATGATAGAGCCTTCAGCACATCACTATCTCTAAACTAGATTTAATTACAAGCCCGCAAACCTTCTGATTTTGACATCCAAAACCTAAATACCAACTCGGTGGTCAAGGGCGTATCTAGCATACGTTTGTGCAGACAACCGTGTCCCTTTGCCACATTTCATTTAACGTCGGCAACATATACATTTCAAGTACAAAAACAAAACCTAGCTTTATTTCAGGTGATAATAAATAAAGATAACTACTATGCTTTGTTCAAGTCAAATTGGTGTTATTGTATAAAATTTATGTAGCCAAATTTTTTGAACTTGCTAATAAATATACATTTGGAATGATAGCGTTGAAAAGCACCTACGGTCGATGCCTTAGTGCATATTAAATTAAATGTAAAGTGAAGTTCAAAGCACTTCTGGTGTGTAAGATATGGTTTACCGACGTTTGTCGAAATAAAAAAGAATTGCTTTTTACAATTTTGACATCGTTTAATTTACGAAATAAAATTCGTCATACACATGTATGTATGGATATTAAGTCATGATAAGTGAAATCACTGGTATAACATAAATGCTGTCCAATATTGAATTTGTCGGGGTAAACACTAGTTATGTCCTTTTGAATTTGTTAAAGCACAAACTGTACACGAGTGGTTTGCACAGTGAAAATTAATTTCACAGGCATGTTCGTATTGTGTTTGATAATGGGGAATGGTTTAGAAATGCGACTAAAATAACACCTCGATATTCTTATACTGCCATATGCAGCAAGTTGAACCAGATGTTATACACATAGGCAACTCCAAGTTCCAAATTTATTGTCACCGATGTATTGTGTAAGAGAGAGGTGAAATCACTGAAACAAAACTATACAATAATCATATTAACAATTTCAGAGATTACAAGGGAAATAAATAGTATACCAAATATTCAGTTAACACAAGAGTTGTCATCCTTAAAACCATAAAATCCTACAATAATTCTAATATTGAAGTTTTGTGAATGAACATCAAAATAGTACATATATAATTATGTAGCCGTAACATCTAAAATTCAGGGCACTGAAATAATGTGATAAACATTGTTCAAATGCAGGTAATACACAATGAAAGTTTAAAAAATCTGAAAGGATGAAAGAAATGAACAGAATTCACAATATAAATCTGAGAAATGACCAGTACAAAATGCGGCTCCTTAGAGATCAGAAATAAACACAAAAAATAACGTTAAAATAAGTGTTTCATCTTTCTATTTGTTCCAAATATGTAACTAAATTAATAATGAGTATTAAATGCAAATATTTAAAGCTTAATCAAATAAACTTAAAAGAATTGAGCCAGGATGTTTTTAGAATTCGACCAAACGACAAGAATTTTCTAGCGAAACTAATTTTGTAAAAACCGTTTTACTCACGTTACATACAACCATTAAAAAGTCTAAGAGAGTAAAACAACTATTACTTTGGGGTTCCAACACAATTCTGTTTATCTGAATGCATTTCCTTGCGCTAATAATGATCAGAAAACAGGTTGTCGACGTTAACATTTTCATGCTTAATACAGTTTATGTCTTGTAATTGAAGGAATATTACATCACAGTATACATACATGTATATATAGCTATATCTATTAGGGGATTGTCTTACCAGTGTTAAGTAATGAATAGGTCATTTTGCAGTTACTTCCCTCTACCTGCGGAACAAACGTTACACTGTATGTGAAATCAATATTGTAAAGAAACAAGCTTTGACAATACATTGTTATCAAGTAAAATAACGCATTAAACTACGCTGTTCATTACATTCAAGTGTATGCGCTATTGGCATACGCGAAAGATCTTTAAAATGTAGCGGCATTGAATTTCTTACTTTACCAACGCATTTTCAATCTATTCGTCTATTCAACACTCACATCGATTGATTTGAATCGATGGATTTTACGGTGAATCGAGAATGATATTTTCTGTTCTAAAACCGAGATTAGATTAAAGAGTTTGTAATATAAATCACTCATTAGTACCTGTGTTAACAAGAAGGATGTTGTGTTGTGTGCGAACTCTGTGTGCCTTGTGTGTTACAAGATGAAAGAAGTGTGAATTGTGTGAACTACCCAGTGTATCAATCAAATCTGTTCTTCTCGTTACTGTTCACATTATAAGGTAGGTACAGCGTATGTAGAAACGTAAGGTTAGGGCTATATGCCATAAGGATACAAATTCTATTTCCAAACTGATTATCATCAAGGAAAATGACGTCACTGGTTTATATGTACTTGTATTCAGTTGGAAAATAGACTGTTTTATAAAGTAAACAGTGCGAATATTCATCATATTACG
>Ga0224511_10003124_pt1 | contig 11698 bp, 4 predicted proteins | sample SF_May12_sed_USG_2_FD_169988 | JGI IMG/M metagenome (GOLD analysis project Ga0224511, IMG submission 169988) | Sediment microbial communities from San Francisco Bay, California, United States - SF_May12_sed_USGS_8_1 | ecosystem: Environmental > Aquatic > Marine > Sediment | place: USA...
AATGATAAATGTAGCATTTAAAACTTTTCTCATGCACATATTAGCACAATAGAAAAGACATAGTAGTGTCAGACAAAGAAGACGTCATACAAACGTTACTAGTTTTACAGTAAATTAAGGGTCATTTTTATACAGATAACTATAGCCAGGACTTAAGTTTTATTACAATAATTTGTATTTAAAATGTTAAAATTGTTAAATGAACAAATTTGTGTTATTTTAATAAACAATTTAAATCGACATTATTGTTTTTATATAAAGTTTATGATATGAGTGTATGATGACTGCTTCAATAACGTCGCATCGTCAAAAAGTTGGGGGGGGCGATAACGGCAACATGGCTATGTTGCTATGGCTGCCATTTCATAACCGTTTGATGACTTATTTTTGGCGATCTACTACATAGTAGATTGCTATTAATGTTTATAATACTTGTGTCTTTGTATTTCGTAAAAGGTAAAAGTTATGAGTACAGTCTCATTATATATTGAACAGCCCTCGTACTTATTTAAAAGACGGTGACACTTAAACATTTGTTAAATACTTACGCAAACAATATATATATGCGTCAATGATAAAAACAGTTTTATATTAATCAATTTTACACTGGTACCCCATAAATAATGGACCTTAAATAAGTTTTAACAAAAAAATCTGTATTTGTTTAAGGTGATTGTGGACAACCTATGGCACCACTGAACGGCACCGTCACAGTAACAAACGGCACACGATACGACGCCGAAGTATACTTTGAGTGCGCCAACGGGTTCTGGCTTGACGGAAATGCAAGCAGCGTCTGTCAACTTTCTGGACAATGGGAACCGGAAACACCAATCTGCCAACTTATAGGTATTAAAAGCTTTTGGCATGAGCCGTTATCGACTTTTGAATACAAAACTTGAAATCACATATTTTATTTTATGTTTACATGTAAATATTTCAACTTTAAATCTTTGCAAGAGACTTCTATCGATATTGGACCTCATTTGCAAATCAAATAATCCTGTCAGTATTTTTCGGGTAATACTATATGTGTCACATTGTCATTATGTGTTCAATTAACGAAATGACGTCACGGAAAATATGACGTCAAAAATTGCACATAAAATTATGTTTTCTTTTAAGTGTTTTGCCCCTCCCGAATAGGCCGTGGTTATGCTCCTGTGTTATTTGTTTTTTCAAGAATAAGTAAAAACAGTTATTCTTGACACTGGCATCATGTTTATTAAAGTCAAATTCAATGTTGAAATCATGGAACTTCTTATTAAACACATTTTCATTTTGGGTTGTCATAGTATTAGTTTTGAATGTGTCTCAGTTTCTTAAATACATGTACCAAGGTTATTAGGTGTTATATATTAAACTAGAAAGCTTGCCTTTTAAATTGATACCAATATCTCGATATTGCTTATATATGCTAAAATGTCAGAGAGTGACTACTATAATGTTTACAAACATAAGAACATAACGTTTGGTCTTGTCTCAATAGATTGCGGAAACCTTATGCCTCCTGAGAACGGAATGTTAAATTCAACTGCCGGAATGCTTGGCAATAACACTCTGTTTGCATCAGCTTCATACACATGTGACCGTGGATTTAATCTGTCAGGCTCCGCGCAACGCACCTGTACCGAGACATCGGAATGGCTTCCTGGAGCTCCAAACTGCACTCTGAGTAGGAATAGTTAATATTGATCAACGGCTATGTACACATTTATTGTTCAAATGATGTCTATAAATGGTACGTATCAAATAGATACGTCGGTTTGTCATATTTTGTAGCATATAGTTAAAGACCGGCTTGTTCACTGTATGGCAGTGTTTCGTATGAAACATGGTATTGAAGGTTACTACCTATTAAGTTTAAATCCTCGGTATGTTGTACACTGTATAATATTGTAATCATATTTAACCGGTTATAAGTTGATTGTGGTCAACCTATGCCACCACCAAACGGAACGGTGTCAGTAACAAACGGTACACACTACGATGCAGAAGTTCATTTTGAGTGCGACACTGGGTTCAGGCTTGACGGGAATGCAAGCAGCGTTTGTCAACTTTCAGAACAATGGGAACCGGGAACACCAACCTGCCAACTTATAGGTAATAAGTGTTTCTGGCAGAAGGGTGCCATCAACTTTTAAATGCAAAAGTGATATCACTAATTAAGATAAATGTTCGCATATTGCTGTTAAAATTGGCCGAGGTTTGTCCAGTGCCATGTATCGACTGAAGCTTACATTTGCATTAAGTCAAAATGTTCGTACGTAACGTTTTGCGTCACTTTATTTAGTGTTGACAAACAAAAGAACACACGTTTTGTTTTGTAAATAGATTGTGGGAACCTTTTGCCTCCTGAGAATGGAATGTTAAATGTAACTGCTGGAATGCATGGCAATAACACTCTTCTCGCGTCAGCTACATACACATGTGGCATTGGGTTTAATATGTCCGGCCCTGTACAACGCACGTGCACCAATACATCGGAATGGCTTCCTGGAGCCCCAAACTGCACTCTGAGTAGGAATAGTTTACATTTATAAACGGCGATGTACATATTTATTGTTCAAATGTTGCTATATATGGTACATTTATATTAGCTTGTTTCTTCAATTGGCTTTGTCATAACTGAAATACATAGTTGAAACCGTCTAGTCCACTGTATGGCAGCGGTTATAATTACGGTGAAGCATGGTATTAGAGGTTATGACTTAGTTTATTAAAAGCCCCTATATGCTGTTTATGGTAATACTAATTAGCCGGGTTTGTTTAAGTTGATTGTGGCCAACCTATATCACCACAAAGCGGAACCGTGTCAGTAACAAACGGCACACAGTACGGTGCAGAAGTTAACTTTGCGTGCGACACTGGGTTCATGCTTGAAGGAAATGCAAGCAGCGTTTGTCAACTTTCTGATCAATGGGAACCTGAAACACCAACCTGCCAACTTATAGGTAATGGACAGGTCCACAACTGTCAATCATGATCATGTATAACTGTACATGGTCAATTTTTATCCAGTAGATTAGGATTATATTGTCAGCTGACAATCTGACTTAGAAAATACAGAAGAAAGCATACTTCCTGTTTGTGATAAACCTTATCACAAGATCAAAGAAAATATGCCGTTTGGAGAGGAGCTTGACAATTTGTGGAACTATTATTGTTTATGACAAAATGTTGATATCAACTTCTGGGCGCAAACAGTGGTATCACTAATTTAAATAGTATTTACATTTTACTGTTAGAATTAGCAGACATTTATCCAGTGACTTGTATCGACTTTAACTTGATTTCTGTTCAGTCTAAATATTCGTAACGTTTTGCGTCACCATATTATAATATTACAGGAACACATGCTTTGTCTTGTTCCAATAGATTGCGGAAACCTCTTGCCTGTTGAGAATGGAATGATAAATGTTACTGCTGGTCTACATGGCAACAACACTCTTCTCTCGTCAGCTACATACACTTGTGACCTCGGGTTTAATATGTCTGGCCCCGCACAACGAATGTGTACCAATACATCGGAATGGCTTCCTGGAGCCCCAAACTGCACTTTGAGTAGGAATAGTTCATATTGATCAACAGCTTTATACATTTTCATTGTTCATATGCTGGCTATAGATGATACATTTAAATTGGTTAGTGTTATTAATAGTTTAACCGGTGTGTCATTCATGTATTGGCAGTTTAGAGTTGAATTCCTTTAAGAAATTATCAATAAAAAGAAAACAAAAACAGAAAAATCCGAAAAACACAAAAACATATGTTTTCTAAATGTCTGTTGCGTCATGATGTTGTAAGAGTTTTTGTGTCGTCCCTTGTGCTAGTTTTTGTACGGGCCATTTTGTCATGGTGCCCTTAAACATGACATATCTACATTGTTTGCAACATTCTTTGTTTGAACATCTCTTCAATTTATATTATTTGAGTCTTGTGCTACATGTAACCGCGAGTATCAAAATAACATAATTATTGGTACATGTATGTTCAAATGTTGTTTCAGTTTAATTGACGACATTGGTAATTTTGTTGTAACTTAGTTACAAGTTTCAACAGTTACAACTGTTAATTTAATAGCATTCAGTGTTTAAGCGTTCGCTGTTAGAACGAAGTTGTGTGCAATTGTTCTTAAATGTTTATAGTTAACATTAATTTGTTAAAATTCTTCGTTCGTTACACAGTGTGTTAGTAGTTACTGGCGAAGCAAATGCTCCTTAGTGTTTTTTTATAACAAACAACGAAATTATGACATCTAGGATTGATGATTATTAGAACACGTATGACGTTATCCATGCTCTGAATTATACATTTTAAATATGTTAATATTAGCAAAATGTGTTCTTGTTGTTTTAATCCATGGTATTTATTTTAACCTGCGGATACAAATTCCATAATTATACATTTTATAACAGTTATAAACTGTTACGTGTCCTTATGTGCGGAATTATTGCTAGTACACTGTAGAATATATTCTCGAGTTTGTTTACATTAATTGTTATTCACGATTTCATTATAGTTTCACTAGTTGTCGTTTGGTTGCTTTAAATATTAACTTTAAAAATTAGAAATACTCAAGTGCATTTGCATTATAGCGTATGGTATTACCGTACTATGTGAACGTATGCTTATACGCTCTCATACGTTGGTACACATTATGGGAACGTTATGAATACGTGTACGTTCCTCAACGTTCCACATACGTCGATGTACGTTTTGTATTTGCAATGGCCAACTTTTGTTTTTGTCGCTTTCAAAATTGTTCAGCGAAACGCAAATATATGTTTGATACGCTAGAGTGACGCTAAAGGCACGTTACGCATACGTTACATAAACACTGTTAAACCGGTACTTATAAGTTTGTAAAGGACTGATATCGGTCGGGTTTAAAGCGGCTGTCCTCCAGATGCTCAAAAAATAAAATAAAATAAAAATTAACGAAAAATACTGGTCAAGTTATGTTCAGTAGATAAATTTATTATTAATGACTCCTTAATTCAGTTGACAAATCGTTGGTAAAACATCGTTTTTCTTTCTTAAAAGAACATAACTTGACCAGTATTAATCTACTGTGTTACTAACGCAGTAGCCGTTATGTATAGTATAGGAATATCCCGATGGTAGAAAAGCGAAGTGTCTGCTTTTAAAGCAAAATAATGAAATTATGTAGGTTTTAACTGTTATTTTGATTTCTAACAACTATTATATGTATTTGAAGAGATATTTTGAAATATTTGATTTTCTAGTATTTCAGCTGCTTTAAACACTCGAATGGTGTGCGTAAACGTACTTTTAATTGTTCACACTCAGAACATACGTGCTAGCATGCGCTATAGTGTGACTGCACCTTTAAGAACAAAAAACTTACAATACAATGCGTATTTCCTTTTGCATCTAAGACTAATGGAGCACTAGAATAGAAATCAATGATGTTCTCGTTTCGTGTCCCTCCTAATCTAAAATAGTCTATATAGTACTAGAAAATAATAACCGTATATCGCAATACTTTGAACTTTTCTTTTGATTCAAAGACAATTGAACTCTATAATATTTTCGATAAACCACATAAATTGTCTTTCCCAATATCATACGCAAACAATCGTTGACCCTTGGGACAGATTGAACAATAAAACGGTTTTAAGATAACACAATGTTCTAGACTTAATATTTCATTTTATTGTCTGCTTTGAAAACGATAAATAATTTGAAATTCCCAAAATGCTCGTGGCTTCAATTGTCTTATAAAATTGTCTGTGCAATTGTTTTGTTTGTAACTGTTTTCAAATGAGTTTTGAACTAAACAAATTGAACACATCTTTGTTTTTCGTTCGCCGAAGACCTATATTTGAAGATGTAGTAAACTTTTACCACATCTTGTGATATCTAAATGATAAATGATTTATATACACAAAGAATGCCATGTTTAAAAGCAAAAATAAATTTTGCCCTACAACATTTTATATGTCGATGCAATCAGTAGATCCAGAAACTTGTATTGGGGATACTAACTCAGTTTTAATGTTATCCTATTATTTATGTGGCGTCTTCAATCTCAAAGCTAAATTCGCAGCATAACCTTTGGTACAATATCTGACCCAGTGGACGTTTTGTAATTAGACCCCGTTGTGTTTTAACAATGAACATCTCTTCTGTCTCTGAATATTTCTTTGTGTTAAAGATTACCTTTAAATATTTTAACACTCGCATTGTTGTCATAATGTTCTTTATTCGTGTTACTTCTAATTTAAAATATTCTATGAAATACTAAGACAAAATTCTTATATCGTGATAGTTTGAACTTTTCTTTTGATTCAAAGACAATTTATCCCTATTATATTTATGATAAGCCAAATAAATCGGTATTCCCAATATCATACGTACACTACCTTGGGCGGATACAACAATAAAACGGTTTCAAAGATAACACAGTATGTATTCGAGACATTATATTTCATTGTATTGTCTGCTTTGAAAATGATACATGATTTGAAATTCCCAAAACGCTGTTGGCTTCGTTTGTCTAATAAAAATGTCTGTACACTTGTATGTTTTGTTTTGACATAAGTTTAATTTGTTACAGTTTAGAATTGCGTTTTTGTTGCTTTTTACTTTCATAAAATATAAAACGTTCGTCATTTGTTCCAATAAATACTTTTATGTCAATGGCGTAACTACAGTTTATGTGGATTTAGGTTTGAATTAAACTAAACAATTTGAACACATATTTGTTAAACGTTCGTTTCAGTGAAGATTGATATTTGGAGATGTAGTAAACTTTTACTGATTTTATCAATTATGATTAATGTATATGCACAAAGAATGCCATTTTTAAAAGCAAAAAGAAAGTTTGCACTACACCATTTTATATGTCGATGCAATCGGTAAATCCAGAATTTTTCGGGAATACAAACTCAGTTTTAATGTGAGTCTATTATTTATGTGGCGTCTTCAATCTCAAAACTAAACTCGCAACATGACCTTTGGTTCAAGAACCATCCGACCCTGTGGACATTTTGTAATTAGACCCCGTTGTATTTTGGCAATGAACATTTCCTCTGTCTCTGAAAATTTCCCTTAAATTTAAGATTTTATTGTTAAATGCAGACGCGTTTCTGTTGATTTAGGATTGTGAAAGGTTTGTACAATTTCTCAGGGGAACACTTCATCATAATTATCTGTGATTCCTGCAGCGACGATTAAATGTGTTGCCGGTTTAAACGAATTATTTCAAATCAGTTTTGTGTCGGTGTTTATGTTTTTTAATCGTTTTAAAAACCATGCACTGTGGTGCTTTGTCTCAATCACGTCCAAAGAAAAAAACGAATGATCGGCAATTTGTTGTTGTTGTTGTTGTTGTTGTTTGCGGTGGGGTGGAGGAGTGGGGGAGGGCGTTAAGATGATGAGGTGGTAGGACGAACATTGTATGATCTATTAAGATTCTATAACCTCATCATTATATACATTTGTTCGTTCCGTTCTTATATTATTTTTAAGTTATTTGTACACATTGCAAGTTCCTAACATAATTTAGTTTTCACTATCAAATGACATTGAAGACTTAAATAACCAAGTGATTAATGTGTTTCTGTTTTCTGTGTATAATTACGATTCACATTTAAATATATTTTGTAATACATGTACTAATGTTACAATAAAACTGATGATTTCTAGCATATACTTCACTTCAAATAAACTATTTTTGTAATTCTTCTATATTCCTAAAGCTCCTATCCCACCCATGGTGGATTTCAATTCCGAATACAAAATAAATACGCGCGAGCTATGGAACTGGAAGAATTTCCCGGTTTCTAAATGTAATGTAATTTCCTTCACCGCGAACCTTGCTAGAGTCAAAATAACAGCTCATGTGTATGGGTAATTGTTATTTTTTAACAATGTTTAAAAAAATTAAGCGTTTGAAACGCTTTAAATTTATTGCAAAATAATGTGCTTTTACAATTCTATACTGACAGTTCTCTGAGTGAGAATCGTATCAATACTCTTGTTTAATGTATATTGATATACCCGTTATGTTTTTTATCATTTGATGACATTTTATTTTAAAATGTTCATTTTATCATGTGGAGTAAAAGCTTTAAACATGCCTTGTCTTATCTATTGATTTTAAGAATGTAATTTGTATGCAGCTTTCATTATATATGAAATAAAATATTGTTAACGTTACTCAATTCGGCCGTTGGGACGTTATGGAAGCAACTTGCATTCAAATTGCTGTATTTCATCGCAAAACATGTTCTTTATACATAGCAGTCTGGTTCCATACTCTGGAAGTGTGTCTGCTAGACCGAATTTACGATATCAGGTTTAACGTAGGTTACGCGTATACTATATTTTATTCCAGCGTTTTCTTTGTAACGCGAATTTCTTTCAACTAAATTATCTACTTGTTTTCCTTCTCATTCGTCTTCTAAATGCACGTACGCGAGAGATGTTATCATAATGCATGTCAAAACTTTTCATAAAACTAACAGTTATATAGTCGTTATAATAATGCTGCAAGTTATAAAGATAATTTACGGTATACGGTGTGACATAGGTTATGTGTCAAACATATTTTGTTTTGTTTTCTTAATGTACTGTAAACATTGTTTAAATGTACCCTGAAATTAGCGATGTTCGCATTGATTAGTTCAACTATTAATAAAAATCGGTTGAAGTTTTAAAAAAAATTAAATGCGCGAAGCGCGCAAAACTCAACAATATTCGGTTTTACGCGAATTTCTTACTGCGCGTAAATATCTGATTTTTTAATAGAAACATGCCAAAAGAAGATTTTTTTCTTAAACCTTCAACACTTTCAATGACTTTCTACAACCCCGCCTCTCCCCGTTGACACAGTCTACGCCTGTCAGACCGTATATGTCACAAAACGTATATGTCACAAATCGTTTATGTCACAAAACGTATATGTCACAAAACGTATGTGTCACAAAACGTATATGTCACAAAACGTATATGTCACAAAACGTATGTGTCACAAAACGTATATGTCACAAATCGTATGTGTCACAAAACCTATATGTCACAAAACGTATATGTCACAAAACGTATATGTCACAAATCGTATGTGTCACAAAACGTATATGTCACAAAACGTATATGTCACAAAACGTATATGTCACAAATCGTATGTGTCACAAAACGTATATGTCACAAAACGTATATGTCACAAAACGTATATGTCACAAAACGTATATGTCACACGCGTGTGACATATTTGGCCGAATGAATACATATACGGTATTCTTTCACATGCCCCGGTAAGGCAAATCCTGGATCCGCCACTGAACTAGAAAGTTGTTTTTGAAATACAGAATTGTTTTTACTGGCTTGTTCTTGGCTTAAAAACGTATGGTCAAACTAAAAGTAAAGACACAATAAATTTAAAAAATATATTTACCCTACCTACCTTTATGTGTCAAAGTAGTTACCCGATAACATTTATGTTTGTTTGGCCTTAGTGGAGAACAAAAATACGTAGGGTTAATATTATCTTTAACATTTGGGTAATTCTGTCATTCTTATCTAGAAACTAATATCATAATAGCATCACGTTATATTGTTGTTATGAAATCACTTTGGTTAGAATTGCAGTCTTTATCTATTTTACAAAAAAATACAATTATTGTAAGAAACCTATTTCAGACATTTGTAAAGTATGTATAGTTTTAAAAGTTCTCCAGACAAATTAAATTCTATAATAATTGTTGTATACACATGTATTACAAAATACTAATAAGACAGGTTTACTATAAATATATGACAGCAAAATGGTTTATGTTAACAAAATGTCTTATTACATTTAATATTATACAAAATGTTAAACAAAGTTTTTTTTCATAGACACTGAAACTTAATTGTGTAATGTTTTCTAAAAATGAAGCCAAAGATTGGTCTGTTAGCCGTTTATTTTCTTTCATATTTATATTGTAAGAATAAAACGTACATTAAATTTGAAATAAATCAATATTATTTATTTCGGACAAAGTCTTAGTGATAAAAGCTAGAATTGTGCATTCAGCAGCTGTAGGACCTCATGAGCATAGACATTGAACACAAAAACTCTCATAACAATTTGAATAACTGCTTCGTAAAGCAAATCATAGTGATTACATTTGCGAGTTTTGATGAATAATGTGCAAAAACAAAGGACGTCCCCAATATATCATGCAAATTTAAGGGAAACGAATTTCTGTTCATAAGACAAAAACACCGTTTATCCCAGTGTTTATGCAATTTACGTTTATTTCACATATTTTGAAGGAAAAAAATAAGATCTGAGAGTTGACCAATTTATTTCTTTGACGAGTTTCTTACATATAATGTATGTGTGTGTTTTTTTTTACTTTTCCTATCACGTATTCTGTGCTCCTGTAATAAAAAACGCAAGCAAAATAGTCGCTCTTTTCTGCATAAATGTTGAACGTGCATTTACATTTAACAACGTTTTACACAAACAGCTGGCATTTTTTTGGTTTGCTGCGGGAAATACGCGCATATTCAATACTAAGCCTTTTGAGTTAAATGTTTACTATGGGGGGCAACTCAATAAATACGGCAATAAATTTCCTGAGAAATTCCTACCAACAATTATGTCCCTTGCTTTGATTCGGCCAATTTTAGGAAAACTACTCTCGGATGAATAGTTTTAATACAGAAACGCATTGTCTCCCTTGTATGTCAAACTTATTTGACTGTCATTTTAACTTCTACTCTTAGCTAGTTTTGTTAGATCTATTTCTAAATGGAAACTTGTGTCGATATTTATGTCGCAAATAATTAATCTGGTGTCGAATGTCTATTGGCAAATAGTTTGAAACTTGTCTATTAAATATTAACTGTCCATTTAGGCAAAAAACTAAATATATATTGCCTCATTTATTATTGACTAAGATTTGGTTTTTTTGTTTGCTTTTTTTCTGAAAACCCTTAAATCTTTAAAAACCAGCCCTATTATTAACTTGCTCTCTGGAAACGTTGTTCAAATGTGTGTTCACGTGAACGAAAAAAAAAACTATAATTTATTTAAAACTATTTGAATGATACAGTTTTGCCTCAAATTTTATTCAATAGCTTTTTTGTTTCTATAAACTCTAAAAGGAATCAGAGTTATCATATTAATAACTTGTTCTCTGGAATAGATGAATTTAAATTTATTCAAACGTATCTATATAATACATCGATTTACTATTGTTTTGAGTTAAATATTAAATTTACTTACGTACATGTAATTGGTATTCACTTTTCACTTTTTTTTAAGTTCATGCTTTGTGTTTTGTTTGTTAAAAGTTACGCTGTTGTTGTTGTAGTGGTGATGGTGGTGGAGTGGGTGGTATGTTTATATTGTTGTAGTTTTGGTGAAATGTGGTTTTAGTTGATGATGAGGATGATGATGATGATGATGATGATGATGATGATGATGAGGATGATGATGATGATGATGATGATGATGATGATGATGATGATGATGATTATGATGAAGAAGATGATGATGATTATAATGATAATGATAATGATGATGATGGTGGTGGTGGTGATGATGATGATGATGATGATGATGATGATGATGATGATGATGATGATGATGATGATAATGATGAAGATGATGATGTAGTTGTTGATGATTATGATGGTAATGATGACTTTTCAATAAAAGATGTTTTTTTACGTCACA
>Ga0224511_10003126_pt1 | contig 11694 bp, 6 predicted proteins | sample SF_May12_sed_USG_2_FD_169988 | JGI IMG/M metagenome (GOLD analysis project Ga0224511, IMG submission 169988) | Sediment microbial communities from San Francisco Bay, California, United States - SF_May12_sed_USGS_8_1 | ecosystem: Environmental > Aquatic > Marine > Sediment | place: USA...
AAATCGGGTAGCAAATCTGCCCTCTAGAGTGTAAACAAGAATTTCCTAAGATTTGACCTAGTGACCTAGAATTTAATCCAACATGACCCATATTCAAACTTGGTCTAGCTATTGTCAAAACAAACATTCTGACCGATTTCCGTCAAAATTGGTTCGCAAATGTGGCCTCTAGAGTGTAAACAAGAATTTCCTAAGATTTGACCTAGTGACCTAGTTTTTGACCCGTCATGACCCTTATTCAAACTTGGCCTAGATATTGTCAAAACAAACATTCTGATCAAGTTTCATAAAAATCTTATCACAAATGTGGTCTCTAGTGTGTAAACATCAAATGTTGATGGACGACACACGACACACGACGGACGACGACGGACAACCACTGACCACAATAGCTTACCATGAGCACTTTGTGCTCAGGTGAGCTAATTAAAGATGGCATTTAAGAAAAAATTATCCCGTTATTTTGGTTGCATTGGTTGCATGCACCAAGTTTGGTGTCAATAGGCCAAAGCAAACTAAAGTTCTTGAGCAGAAACTGAATTTCTACTTTTAGTAACAGTGACATTGATCACAGACACCTGGGTAGCAATTCAAAGCTGCGCCTTGATGAAAGCTACCCAAACACCAAGTTTGATGTCAATAGGCCAAAGCAAATCAAAGTTATTTAGCGGAAACTGAATTTCTGTTTTTAGTAACAGTGACCTTGACCTTTATCACATACACCTAGGTAGCAATCCCAAGCTGCGTCTTGATGTAAGCTACCCATACAGCAAGTTTGGTGTCAATAGGCCAAAGCAAACTAAATTTATTGAGCAGAAACTGAATTTCTATTTTTAGTAACAGTGACCTTGATCCTAATCACAGACACCTGGTTAGCAATCCCAAGCTGTCTCTTGATATAAGCTACCCATACAGCAAGTTTGGTGTCAATAGGCCAAAGCAAACTAATGTTATTGAGCGGAAACCAAAGTTGACGCCCTCCCGGCTGCCGCTGACTTCAGCATTACAATAACCCGGTTTTCGTTGAAACTTGGTTAACAAGAAGATTTGAAAACTGCATTTTGAAAACCTTTTTTTTTACCCTGTGGCCTACTTATGCAACCAATCATAACCGTTTAAACAATTTTGATAGAGGATCACCCAGGGACCATTCCTGTTGAGTTTGGTCAAATTCCCATTAGCGGTTCAAGATAAGAAGTGGTTTGAAGTTTTCCTTATATAATTCAATGCAAAATTGTGACCCTCGGTGCGGGGTCACTTTTGACCCCAGGAGCATGATTTGAACAACTTTGGTAGAGGACCTCTAGATGATGCATATACCAAATATGAAAGCTCTGGGCCTTGCAGTTAAACAACTTTGGTTTTGACCACCCTGGGATTATTCCTGTGAAGTTCCATTCCTGCATGGACGGAGGTATGGATAATGGACGACAGACAATATGCCATCACCATAGCTCACCTTGAGCACTTTGTAATAAATGTTGGGAACAATATATTCTGTCATGTTTTGACAACTTCAAGACAATACAAATGCTGAATTTTGAATATTTTAATCTCAAACATCGAGCAAAAGTGTCATGCCAAACAGGAAGTGCATGCATAGGCATGCAAAACTCACTTTTGTACGACTCCAAATGCCCTACAAATATGGGAAAAGGGTTCTATATTAATAAAGTGTGCGTTAGAAGTTTTCATTTAAGTGTACAAGTTGACCCTTACATCCAATTGGGTGATTATGGTAGTTTAGACTCAGTTACATTCTTGACTACCAATCCTGGAGTCTTTTGTTTTATTCCTACATATACTTTGAGTATCTCTATATAGGTTTTTAAACATTTACAGAATAAATGGAGTTTTCCTTTTTTAGAAACAATGATTCCTATGACTGTGATAGTTGTTATCTAGTCACAACATACCTGTTGAAAGTACAACAAATTCCTCTGAATGTGATGATTCTGCCTTTGCCTTGCCCTTTTGATTCTGTTCTGTTAGTGCCAAGCTCCCAAATTTCTCAGTTATATCATCAACCATGTTTGAAGTATCTAAAATGTAATCACCAAAATGTACTCTAATATTTTACACAAAAGATATTGCAGTCAAGTTGGTTTCCATCAAAAACATATTGAGTGCCTAGACGATAAACTATTAAATCCCTGCAAACATTTAAAATAAGGATTATATTCCAATTACTTTTACCACTGGCATAACAAACATTTTTATTATTTTGAAACAAGAGCTGTCACAGAAGTGACAAATGCCCCCAAAAGATGCCTAAAGACAAGTACCCCAACATGTTTGGTATTGAAAGTGACATTAGATGGCACCAATAAATAGTAAAAAGCAAAAAGAAAACAAGAAGAAACAATTGAGTTATTCTCCGGACAAAATTCAAGTATGAAAATCAACAAACAGCAATAGCTCCAAAAGTATAATGCCCGGTGTTATGGTTCTTGTCATCTACCTATAAAGTTTCATGTTGATGCCTTGCATACTTTTAACATTATGCTCCGGACAAAAAAAGTGACGGACGGACTGACCGGACAGGCTAAAGGACGGACGAGTTCATTACTATATACCACCCTTCAGGTGGCGATGTCCATTACCTTGTTGCTGTGCTCCATCAGGGGTAGAAGCATGAACAGTATTAACTGAGTTGACATCTGGACCATCCTTTTGTGGACCCTGTGAAGATTCTCTATCTGCGTCTCCATTATCGGGGTTTGCCGTCACCCCACTGGCCTCATTCCCAGTATCTCTTCTTGATTCTGTCTCTATATTAGGACTCTTATTGCTTCGATTAATATGTTGCTGTTTTGGACTTCTTGGAGGATCTGAACTTCCTGTTTTCTGGCCTTGAACACCACATAGATTACCATTGCCTGAGGTGACTTGGGCTGATGGATGGGACTGTGTATGTTGAGGATCAGGTGCACCGTGACGCAAAGTTCCAGTAGCTTGTTCCACGTTACGTTTAGTTAGATTGTATGGTACATCATCAAAATTAGTCTCATTATCACTTTTTGTTTGACAGCCAGTTTCCAGTTTCACTGAATGGTCCTCTTTGGTCTTATCAACTCTATCTTTGTTTTGTGTTTTTGGAATTTCCTCTGAAAGTAATGCAGCCTGACCTCCAGAAGTGGACGAGGAGGCAGATAGACCCTTTTTGCTGCTACTGGAAAGTTGTGGGGACTGACCTGGAAACAATTATGTTTAGTTTTCATATATCACCATTTATGCAAATATCAAACAAATTAGGTGCAGCTTTTCAGGATGTTAAAATTACAACGACATATAGTAATAACCAAACAAATGTCTCATTTCACTTTGTATTGAATTAAAAATGCAGTCCTTTTCTGTATCTTGATATAAATCAGTCACAAATGTTTTTTTTCATTTGTTATTTTTCATAAATGTTGCTTTTTTTTCTTTTTCATTAATTTATTAAGCATCAATTGTATAAACTAGAAATGTGTCAATAGGACACGGATGCCCCCGCTAAATGTGCTATGTTTTTATAAAAGGCCCATAACTCCGTCAAAATTTAGTGAATTGTAACCAAAATCGAACTTGACCCGTGTTTCGATATTATACATCAACATGCAAAAAATGAATCCAATCCATGCAGTCTTTCAAAAGTTATTGAGCGGACACGAATATTTGTGCTATATTTTTATAAAAGGCCCATAACTCCGTCCAAATTCAGTGGATTGTAACCCAAATCGAACTTGACCTGTGTTTTGATATTATATATCAACATACCAAGTTTGAATCAAATCGATGCAGTCTTTCAAAAGTTATTGAGTGGACACTAAATTATGATAACAGACGGACGGACGCACGGACGGACGAACGAACGCACGCACGAACGCACGGACAGGGGCAATACTTAATGCCCCTCCACCATTCTTTGAATGGCGGGGGCATAAAAATGTAAGGTCAGATGTAAAGCATATTACCCGCCTGTCATACAAGACGCACCCATAAATTAACAATAACATGGTAAAAAACAAAAACAAAGATGTACCTTCGTCCCTAAAATCAAGATACTACATGCCTAACGCCCGATGTCTCACTCAACGTTTACCGTTTTAACGCCAATGTCGATTAGTATTTAAATTTATGTGTTCGTTCATAACAGTGTGCGTTGTTACAGAAGAGTAATCTACGTAGAGGTTACTCTTCAAAGGTAAAAAAACAGTTCCCACAATTTTATTCTTTAAAGTTCGAAGTGAAATTGCATTGACGTTTTTAATTATCTGGTGTTTGATGTAGAACTTTCTCTGAACTAGTCAACAGTTTGCAGACTATGTTTCCTATTTTTATTATATGGAACTCTATTATGATTTTTGACATGTTTTCATTTTCTGTTTGTATTCAATAAATACATAAAGACAATTTTACCAAACCTCTAAATATCAAGGTATGCATATAATTTAAATCACGATTATCCTTTGCACGCTCACACGACTCGACATGATAATATAAGACGTTTTTCTGTTGGTTTACATGTTGATTCCTAATCATATAAACATGTATGTTGTTATTAAGTAGTGTACTTTGTCGGTCAAGTTTTTTTTAATGTCAGAGTGTTGTACAACTTGAATACAAACACGTTTACCCATATTAGTTATAAACAATGTTTTTGTTAGTTTATACTAAAGTAACGCCATAAACGGATTTGAATATTACAAAATATAAAAGACCGAGAAACATACAATAACGTTTTTATTCTTAAACCACATTTTTTTGTGAAAATATAATCCTGTTTAAATTGTTTCCATTGTTTAGTTAAACTAGATAAAAATATTGGTGTTAAAAGCTTGTGTTTTAAAAATTATTGATTTTCCTGCCGGGACCAAAGTCATTTCCATAGCAGTTTTGTTTGATCACCATGTTCACCATTCGGATGTTTTGAAACGCATAAATAAACTTAATATGGTATCAAAATAACGGGAAAATATTCGGCTTTCTGAAAAAGCAAAAAACTGATAATCAAAAATTGTGTCACTATATTTGGTTTTCTCACGGAGCGGCCCAAATGTTTCTAGTACAACACCATTCAATTTATAGATCTAAAAATGTAAAAAAAAAAACTTCATAAATAATAATTTATTATTTCCTTTACCTTCTTTTTGTGGATCATGTTTTTGCCTGAGTTCAGATTTCTGTTGGTCAACAAACGATTTATGGCCTGGTGTTATATTCTTGTTCTTTAAACCTTTTTCAGATGTTTGTTTTTCAGAATGAGGGCTATCTATTTCACTGCTTTTTTTAATTTTGGGACCCCACTGCCTGTAGCCGGAGAACTGGAATGTTTCCCTGGGGGGTAGGCAACTCCAGGTGTAGATCCATCATAGCCCCCAGTAGCAGTGCCTGATGGCGACCGGTTCCCCTGAGCGTCTGGCTGTTGTTGATTTATGCCAGGTGGAACCCCAGGTGTAGATCCACCATGGCCCCCAGTAGCAGTGCCTGATGGCGACCGGTTCCCCTGACCGTCTGGCTGTTGTTGATTTATGCCAGGTGGAACCCCAGGTGTAGATTCACCATGGCCCCCAGTAGCAGTGCTTGATGGTGATTTACTGGACCGGTTCCTCTGTGAGTCTGACTGTTGTTGACTCATGGCAGGTGGAACCCCAGGTGTAGATTCACCATGGCCCCCAGTAGCAGTGCTTGATGGTGATTTACTGGACCGCTTCCTCTGTGAGTCTGACTGTTGTTGACTCATGGCAGGTGGAACCCCAGGTGTAGATCTACCATGGCCCCCAGTAGCAGTGCTTGATGGTGATTTACTGGACCGGTTCCTCTGGGGGTCGGATTGTCGTTGACTCATGACTGGCTGAACATCAAATGTGTATCTATCATGGCCCCCAGAAACTGAGACTTGAGGTGACATACTGGTCAAGCCTGAAACATTTTAGAACAAATTGATCACACAGTATAAGTTTTTTCTCATTGCACTTTTTAATTTACGTTAGATATCTTTAAACATGATAATCTATTTGCACTTTGTATAAATTAAACTAGTTCTAAAATATGTGGTTACAAATAAGTGCATTTAATGGTATTTTTAGATTGTAATTACTATATGAGGAATTCTGCCAGTTAGGGTTATGCCACTGTTGTTCTATTTGCAGATTTGGTGCAATAATGTAATTTAACATCATGTCAATAAAAAGACAGCCAACAAGCCGCTATTTACCACTTCTATTTCAAATTTTAAACACGATCACATGTTTATTATAAAAGATATAATTAAGGTCAAAAGATAACAAGAGCACCGCGGAAACGAGCAAATATTATACAAACATCACTTTTAATATATTTTGCAATGATTATTTTGTTAACGAAATTTTAAGTTTCACCTACTAACAACATATTGGTTATAATTATCTATTTACCGTTTCTAATTGACACTAAACGATAGATTGAACCGTAAATCGACAAAACCAAAATAAATGCTCAAGAAAGAAAATAAGGCGTAGAAAAAAAGTTGTTTGTTTCCACTAACCCGACCGACCCTAATTTTTCATGCCGACCCTAAAGTTTTTTTCAGCTCAATTTCAGAAAAAAATCCTAATTTAACCTAATTTTGAGAATTGTTTTTAATTTATTGCAGTTTTGTTGACAAGTCATCAAGATAATGGTGTTTAACTTGCTTTTTTAACCAGTTAAAGTAAAAATATCTAAAATAAACATGTTTGCAATATAAAAATTAGTAACTTTCATTGAAAAAAGAAAAAAAAGTTTATAAGAAAAAAAAGTTATGCCGACCGACCGTACCTATTTTTTTTTGGCGATGATAGTGGAAACAAAGAACTTTTTTACGCCTAATAGCTTTTGCGCGAAAATGTATGAACGTGCCACGATCCGCACAGCCAGAAAACGCAATTTTTTGTGACTTAAGAAAGAAATAACGGTTATTACCCATCCAGTTAGTATGTTGATGTTCATCATTATAATTCATCCTTAGTTATGCAGTGTTTATACTTTTCGTTATTTGATTTACATGCATTAAATGTAAAATGGTGTTTTCATTAAATTTAAACACGTAATGGGCGATTTGAATCAATGAGCTAAGTCTGGAGTTGCGCCCCTGAGCATCGCCTTGGAACACGCAATGATTGTTTATGTTTGTCTTATTCTTCCTCGGAATTACTTGTTATCTGTTAAAAGCTAAAGAGCACACCCTAGGTATTTAAAAAACACGATTTGTACCGGGCGGATAGGGTTATAGTACAAAGCTTGCATTTTTCCACAATTTTTGGCATTGATATATATATAGGTATGTCATTATATATTTGAAATCGTTCGTTTATATGAAACGAAAACATAGAATATTTTCAAGCATCAATTGTACTGTTTTTGTTAGAATTTCAACATGATCGGGCCAACATTAATTGAGGTATTAGACCACATGTACGTGTACATACATGTATGTGTATATATGAGCTGTCGTAAATTACACCATGTTCAAAAGTAATACAATTGATTAATTTAACAGTCAAAAACAATTCAAACCTGAACATCATAAACAATTGTAGGGGTCTGTCAAAAAATAAATTGAAAAAAAAAAACAAGATTGTCGTATGGTCAGGAAATTGAAAAATGGCTAATAGACGGTGCATGCACATCATCCACTGTGCGCTTAACCATAAAGCTACGACGAGACACATCTACTCACTGTGGCGATGATATATAGCAAGTAATGTAAAGATATAATTAGAAGTACCAAAGTTGTGGTTCGGACACCTACCTTACATTTCCCCCAGGGTGACATTGACCTTTGGCCTACGGAACTGAATTAATAGAAACACAGTTGCTGATATTTTTTGGACACCTATTTAACTACTTGCCCAGAGAGCCATCTTGATCTTTTGAGCTTCAGACCTTGAACAAGCGTGCGACACAATGTTTTATCGTGTGGATGGTTTTTACAGGTAATTTGATAACGCCTTTTAAGTTACAAAATTATGGTCTGGACACAAAATTGTTAACAGACGGAGGACGAATGCATGATGCCCTGTGACAATGACCCTTGAGCTACGGACCTGAAATAAGCGTAAGACATTGTCGCACTGTGTCGCGAATGCTCGCGCCTATCAAGGCAATTTGATTCATTTTACTCACACGTCTTTTATTGTTTTATTTATATGGTAATTACATTTTATTTAAAATAAAGGTATACTAAAACAGAAATATCAAGCCAGAACACTAAGTAAACGATTAATAGTCTCAATGGTGAACACCAGGATTCACGTACCTGATGGGTATTATTTTATTTTATTTCTCGGGTCATATCATTTGATTTTAAATGTGTGGATTGAGGTATTTGAACAGCGACCACGTGTAATGTTTTTCGAGTGTGTTTTAACTGCTTTAATAACGCCGTCTTATCAATGTCAACATTTGCGCCAATTGATGTTTTAATTTCAACAATTTCTGGTGAAGTCCAGAAAAACAAATTGTTGACCAAATTTGATGATTGATCTTACTCTGACCTTTACGTCTGAGAACACCTTTTATTGTATAATTGTGATTCGTCAGCTCGACACTTCTCCTCATCTATGTTACCATTTATGCCAAGTTACTGTACGATCCATCTATGCATAGTAAAGTAAGAGTCTAAAAAACATTAGTTTTAACCAACTTTTGACTTCTAAGTTTGACCCAACCCTTTGAGGTTACACAATTATCTTTATGCGCGACACTTTACTTCATCAATGTTAGCATGCGTACCAAAAAATATTATTGTGTCAACGTATTATATTGTTTCGGACCGAACAAGCCAAATCCGGACCCACAGACGGACGCACGGGCGCACGCACGTACAAACATTGAAACAACAAGATCCTGTCGAACCGGGTGATCAAACCAACTAGGAGTAATGTCCCCAACAAAGTTCAAAGTGAAACAACGAAAACGGGAGATAACTTCAAAATTGGGCAAGGCAGAGTAACGGTTTTATGGACTTCTACAAAATGTCTTGTTGATTCCCCTTGTAGTCATGGTTTAAATATTGGTTTAAACCTCTCATGGTCAGAAGAATTTTTCCTAATGCAGTTACATGAAATAGTAGGTCTAAAACGTCATCAGTTTAGTACGTTGTTATTTTGCATCTTTGAGTGAAAGTGTTTTAAGAAACAGTAAGTTAAAACAATTATTAAACAAGAGGGCCCAAAGGGCCCTGGGTATCTCACCTGAGGAAAAGGTCAAAGGTCACAGTGGAGCCATTTACAGAAGACCACTAATGCTGTCCACCAAATATTGGTAGAGGACCTCTAGATGATGTTATACATCAAATATGACAGCTCTGGGCCTTGTAGTTTCAGACAAGGAGATTTTTGACAATTGCATTTTGAAAACCTATTGTTTAACCCTGTGACCTACTTATGCCACCAATCAGAACCATTTGAATAATTGTGGTAGGGGACCACCCAGGGATCATTCCTGCTGAGTTTGGTCAAATTCCCATTAGCAGTTCAAGAGAAGAAGTTGTTTAAAGTTTTCCTTATATAATTCAATGTAAAATTGTGACCCCCAGGCCAAGTTCAATTTTAACCCCAGGGGCATACTTTGAACAACTTTGGTAGAGGACCTCTAGATGATGCTATATACCAAATATGAAAGCTCTGGGCCTTGCAGTTTCAGACAAGAAGATTTTTGAAAGTTGCATTTTGAAAACCTATTTCTTGACCTTGTGACCTACTTATGCAACCAATCAGAACAATTTGAACAACTTTGGTAGGGGACCACCCAGGGATCACTCCCGTGAAGTTTGGTCAAAATCCAATGAGCGGTGACAGAGGAGAAGATGTTTAGGTAAAAAAGTTTACGCACGACGCACGACGGACGACGCACGACGGACGACGGACGACGACGGACGACGGACAAAGACCGATCGCAATAGCTCACCCTGAGCACTTTGTGCTCAGGTAAGCTAAAAAAATGAAAACCGTTACAACCTGTGGTAATCGTGGATGTCGGTGGACTGGCCAACGAGGAAGGTGGATGGCGTGCTTGCTCATCTCTTACTTCAACAGATGTCTGTCCAGGTGAGTCTTTATCCGTATTGTCGTACTCTGGTATAGAATCCAGTATTATTCTCCCATTTTCAAACTTCAATTCAAAGCATTCCCCATTACAAACCAACAGGTTATCGTCATACGCATATGTTCCTGTACAACGAAGTCTTGTTCGGGTTCGACTGCGTACGTGGGTTATGATGAGTAGGTCAGCCAGCTGTTTAACCGTAAATTCATCTGTTGCGGGTGTTTGTATGCATGAGTTGACGATCTCCGGAGAACGAGACGGTTCATCGCTGAAATTGTCTGCAGATTTCCCACTGACCTGATCCGAGATGCCATCCTGTCCTGTCCCTTTGTCTGAACATTGAGCCAATAGGCGTCCCTCATTGTCAGTTTCTGTGTCTACCGATGCTTCCCTATCCTCCCCATCATCATCTGGTGATGTAATGTCGAATTTGCCTGTTTGTATACAAATCTAAAGTTAAAAATACAAGTACACAATTCGTAGAAATGAGTTTTACAGAGTTTACCGAAGTTCTATATACACGTTTTACACAGCAGCAGGTTTTTGTAGGATTAATTCTTTATAATGCTAGTAGTGCATAATAATAATACCCACGTTTCTTTAAGTAAATTCAAGTTTAAAACGTTATGTTATATATATACTAACGTAATGCTTAACAAACACATTCAAATATATACAATTATCAATTTCAAAATAGTTGGACCACAAGTTATTGCAACACAAGTGAGTGTGATCCCCTCCCCTACTTCTTGCGTACTGCGAACATATTATTTTATCTCATTGCATGCATGTGTACTGCGCACGGCCTTATTTGGGCCTTGCGTACTGCGTGTCGTTAAGGGGTGTATTTGGACCCAAATTAAGTTTACGCACCAAATCATTTTAAGGGACCAGCCAACGACGAGAAATGAATTTTCTGGAGTTACTGGCGAGGCGCAACGGTCATCCCCGAATCATCGCGGACGAGATAACGAAATTCAAAACGGATAATGTGAGTTACTGTGAGTACGAGCGACTTCTTCGTCTGCTTACGGAAACGGCAGACGAAATTAAAATGTTCAACGAAGAGAGCATATACCACGACGACGTGGAAGACTTGACCACTGAAATAGTCGAGAGTAAAAAATATTCCTTCGCAATGGAGTTAAAACTTGTTCGACTAGAAAAACAACTCGAAGAACAACAAATTACACGTATTGAGAACGAACATCGGGTGCTGTCGAAATTATTACCTGAACAACAACAGACGACAACGGACGCAACGCTCAGTCCTGAGGCTGCCGCCTTTCCAGGCAACGTGAGTAGGCGTACAGAGCTTCACACGTCGACAAACGCGAAATCAAATGTGCTCCAAAATACAGCAATTGGTAACGGCATAGTTATAAACGACAACTATACCAATGAAGCAAATATTTTGTTTCACAATGGAACACATCGGTCCTTTATCGCAGAAATGCCTACTAACGAGTAGCACGTAGCGGAGACTGCGATAAAAACTATTAACGCCCCAAACTTAGGTAATTCTTTACTAGGAGCTGCAATTTTTAGAACTGCGACAGTAAGTTGATATCACTGACCGGAAGGAGCGAAGTCACATAGAAGTCCCTTAGTGGGGACAGGAGCACAATACATGTGTACATTAGA
>Ga0224511_10003127_pt1 | contig 11694 bp, 5 predicted proteins | sample SF_May12_sed_USG_2_FD_169988 | JGI IMG/M metagenome (GOLD analysis project Ga0224511, IMG submission 169988) | Sediment microbial communities from San Francisco Bay, California, United States - SF_May12_sed_USGS_8_1 | ecosystem: Environmental > Aquatic > Marine > Sediment | place: USA...
CAATCATCCCTCAGTTTTTTGGACATCTCAGGTAAAAATGCATCATTGTCGAACACTAAATTATTTATTAGATATGAAGGAAATCTTGCATGCATGTACAGAAAATTGTAAGGCTTATAAACAAAGGCGTCATATTTTATATGTTTGGTCGCCGGGAATTCGGCATTTCGCAGAGTATTCCAGAAACCGAAATCTTCCTGCTGAATTGGGATTGTTCCCTCTTTCAGTTAAACCGCTAGAACTCGTGGTAGCGAATACAACCATAGTCCTTTGTTAACTGTTTCCGGAGAGCTTTTACAAAGTCTGAAATCTTGTGTTGTTGAGCTACTAACTTCAACTCAAAACTCAAGTATCCGTGACTGAGTAAGTTGCGTTACAACTAAACAATAGTAAGTTGTCGTATCAATGTTTCTTGAACTGATCTGAGCTTCACAAGATAGATTCATTGGCTGTTGATAGGCTTTTGAGTTTTGTGTTGGATGCCTAGTATTTAACTTTTCAGTATTTGAGTTTTGACTATTTCATTTGCATTTTGCACTATTTTTCCAGACAAGTGATTCAGTTCTCTTAGTGAAATAGTACCTCGCATGTAGATATATTGTAATTGGAACCTAATTTAGTAAGCTAGTAACCAAAAATAGTAACAAAGTGTACTTGTAACATTAAGATTAAAACAAGAACTTAGTCTTAATTACATCTTCATCTTGGTACCTATCATAAGACAAGTAAAAAAGGCAAGTTGTACAGAGAGAGATACTGGCTTAACTCAGTAACTGAACTCACTTACTCAGTCAGTCACTGAGTGACAAACTCACTGAAATCGAGAGGTCAAGCTGAGAGTTGATTTTTTTTTCTCCTATTTATACTCCCGATATTCCTTGTGCAGGGTCTTGTGAACAGGGAGACTTTGCTGGAGCTCAGGAGCAAATTAAGGTCGGATGCCCTTCCTGCCACCACCATTGACTTTTTCTGGGATTCGAACCCACAACTCGCTGCGCGCAAATCGTGTATTCTAACCATTAAGCCACGGCCGCTGAGAGTTGATATTGAAAGGCTAGATTTTGAAATTAGTACCTATAGCTATACCGTGTTGTGTTTGTAGTAGATCACATTGGTGGACACTGCCAGGAGTTCAGGATCGGTGTATTGAGTGACCAGGTCAGGAAGTGAGGAAGGATGGACTGTAGAGTGGATGATTTCCCGCTGTCATTTCCCTGCGGAGAAAGCAGCATACGAAGTAAACTCCTTGCCTATATAGAGACAGCAGGTGTCCACATGAAAAAGGAAAAGGCTGCCGAGATTTTACTCGAAGTTCTTAGCTATTGGCTTCGAGATCAGCAAATCCAGCCCGCTATCGAGGTTCTGGTAAGTTATGTAAAAAGTGGAAAGCGGGTTAGCTCAGTGGGTAGAGCATCTCGGGATCAAAAGTCACCTGTGAGAAGGAGCTTTTCACACAACTTTTATTTCCTACTGCTCCAACAAACCCCAAGAGCTCTTAGTATGTCTATTAAAGGGCACGGCCAAGTGCCCGCGTTGAAAAAAGTTTCAACAGGCCTTTTTTTCAACTCCCTATCATGAGAACATTCCTTGAGTCATGGCCTTCCAGCATGGAAATCTGTCATAGGTTCTACTTCAGCTTGCTTAGTCCGTCAGCGCTGTCAGGGTAACCATGTTAAGTTGTGGTATGCTGTTTATTTTAGCCGATCAAAAATGAACCAATGGAAGCACAAACATTGGTCATCCAGCAGCCTTTACCTGGTAAGCATTGATTAGCCTTTTTAGCGGACAGGCTATCATGTCGAGTGCACACTAAAACCACACTGAATTACACTACTCAGTCAACAATATTGTAAGCAAAAACACCCAGAGCAAAAGCTTCTCGCATAGACCGTAGTTCCCACCGCTCTAACACACCTCAGACTTAGAAGGTCGGTTATATAGGGTGCCCAAGTGCTCATCCTCACATCCTTCTGTTCTCTTTACATAATTCACTTTTTAGAGGGACTCGCGAGTTATATAATCATTTTATAATCAATGGTCTGTTCTTAACCTATCGATTGCAAAGGTACCCAGGGATGAAATTGTGAACAGGGGGACATGTTTTACACTATTTTATTATCCTGCCTTGCTTTATAAAGATGGGTGGCTTTTATGAAGAAAGTGTACTTTTTGTAGTTGCCCCTGCCCGTCCTGCCATGTTTATTGAGAGTACCAGTTGCTTGCCATCGGATGTACATGACCAATCTTATCCGACTCTGACAGAGTTCATGCCTGCCAATGACAGCATTACTACAAGCAGTGAATGTGAGTAACAGGGGCACCAATTACCCGCCAAGCCGGCTCTGTGGGTGCAGTAAGAAGGTAAAACTATGAGTTGAATCTATTTATATCGAGTCATGTGGACTGTTGGTGATAGAGTTGCAAAGTTTTGGAGTCTGCACAGGTGTTGGACATAGACATAGATATCACCGAACGGATGGTGTGTTTTCAATACGGTCCATGGTTTGTGTCATAAAGTGGTTCTCACTAGCCACTAAATCACCGCTTCTCCCAAACCGTTTATTCAGCGTGACTGTGTATGCTGTGAAATATGGGACTTTTTACTGTACATAGTTACTACGTTATCAAGTTATTCTACTACTGTATTTTCGTAGGAGTTTACCTCAGCTTGAGCGCTGGGGTCCAGCCTGACGTGAATTACCATATGTTTTACCTGGGTTTGTTGTAGCTGATGACATTTCACATGTGAACAGTTTATCTGGTACCGATCATCCTCTCGGAGAGTTGGGATCCATTGTGAAGGCAGAAGATGCGTATTCGTGCAGCCAATGTAGTTACCGTACCCGTCATAAGCCTGACTTCAAGCGGCATGAAACAGTTCACACGGGAGAACGGCCATTTCAGTGTCCACATTGCGACTATCGCGCTACCACCAGCTCAAATCTCAGCAGTCACATGTATAAACACAATAGCTTCAAGATGTTAAAATGCGAGTTTTGTTCGTTTCGCGCCCATAGAAAATCTCAGTTGAAGGCCCATGCTCATGTGCACGGTATAACCACTGAGTCAACTGTGGAGTGCCGAGTGTGCGGGTACCAGGCGGTTAATGTTCACGCGCTCACTAATCATATGCGTTCACATACTAAAGAAAAACCATTTGAGTGTCCGCACTGCAATTACCGAGGCTCATATAAATGTAATCTAACATCTCATATCCTGTCGAAACACTCCCATCTACCTCAGTTTGCCTGCAATATGTGTGATTATCGAGGTAGCACGCCGAGATCACTTAAAGTACATATCAGGATAGCGCACAGGGGAGAAAGACCTCATAAATGTACAGAATGCGCGTATGCATCCGCGAACAAAAGTGACCTCACTCGTCATATACGTACACACACCGGCGAACGACCCTACTCCTGCTCTAACTGTGACTATAGGAGTACAACAAAACAAAACCTAGATACACACGTAGTGTCCTGTATGCAAAAAACACTTATCGATTCACCAAGTAAAGTCTGAGTCCAAATTCGCTTTACCCAGTCAATGAGTGCCTTTGAACTATCTAGAGTGTTTACTATGATAGAGTATTCATAACCAATCGTGTGATTAGATTTTAAGATCTCTTTTATATAATATTCCATCCCATGTTTGCCTTTTACACAGACTTCTCGTTCTGCACCTGATAAAATACAGTTAGTCCATGAACTCACATCACTCCAATTAGGTACAACTACACATAGTGAGCCATGATTATGCAAGCAGGCTCTATTCCATGGTTGGAGGAGCTTTGCTGAATATTCATGCTGTGGCCTATTTTTATAAGATCACTAGCTGGTAGTGTGCAGCCATACAACACAGTGCGGTCAAACCACTGCTATACGTGCAACCCGTCTTGTAGCTCTTTTTCTGGACACGCGCCGCTTGATGGCAGAATGTGCTATCACAGTGCCTCCTGTTTCAATTGGGGTGTTCAGACTATCTCTTATTCTGATGAGATGAAGTTTTAAAACATAAACCACTTCTCACTGTCAATATATTGTCAAAAGAATTCATGTTAGTCAATTATAAAACACCCAGACATCTTTTTTTCTATTCGGGCCATCCTATATAACAAACCTAACCCTGAGGTTTGAGCTAGGAATTATACCAAGAGTTTATATTTGCACAGTGGGCGCTCAGCATGACTAGGACTTGAACGTAGAATTGAGTTATCCCGTAACGTGTGACCACCCTGCAACGCATACTGGTGGGGCAATGCTGCCTGAAACAGTCTCGCACTGCGCATTCAGTCCTAGCAAGTCGAGATACTCCAAACTTCAGTATCACATAGCACAATAAAATTTTCTGCAGTCTCTGTTATGACTAATATAAGATCAATCTACTTAGAGCCTTACATTAAAAAGAGGAGCTATGTGTGCTCATGCAACCTGTTTCGAAAATGACCGAATTTTGCAAGGGGGAGGGGGCACCATTTTGGGCCAGGAAATCATTCTTTCGAACTCCATTCGGATTATTATAGCAGGAAACAAAACTGTTCAGCTAGGAAAGTATAAACATTTTACATGTCCATCAAAGTCGAACGCACTGTTGTTTCCAGCGGAAAAATTGACAATCATATGAATTTATCTGCTGTCTGTGTCTGGAGATGGTGAGGGGTAGATTTTCGAGCACTCTGGATGCAGTGAAAGCTGCTCATTTTGATGAGCTAGGGAGTTGAGCACAACCGGGTGCAGACTGTATAATATTCTTACTGTAGCTCCAGTATGACTGGTCAGGTCACAAGCGAATGCTTACATTTAGCCCTAACCTCACAATCACCATAAACTACGTCTTCACGGAATCTATTCTCATCATTAATCAAGTTATTCAGCTGCTGTGCACCATTATAAGTAGTTCTTCTATAATGCTACACGGAAAGCATCAAGCATGCCAGTGACATCATGCATGTATATATGGATTCTCTGCATGCCTTCCAGCATAAGTGCACAAGCATTGATCGATTGACAGAAGTTGATCACCCCCACACCTTTTAACCTCTGATTTTTTAATTCCTTTTAATCGAGTCGCTACTTCAAAGAACCCCAAAGCCAAAAGATTTAAGTGTCTCATGGCAAAAGATTTATGAATCATCACACATTCTTTTCCCTTTTTTACTGTACTTCTTCCTGTGCAGGGTCACCGGTGCGGGCTCTTAAAGGCGCACCATTAGAGTTTTACATGGATGTTTTATGACCGAATGCCCTTCCTGCCCTCCACCCTCCTGGGACAGCGGGATAGCTCAGTGGTAGACTGGTGGTCTTGCAACCATGTAAATCCGGGTTCGAATCCCAGTCATGACGGGGGCCCATTATGAACATGAACTCACCAATTTAATCCTAGCACAAAACAAAAACATGCCACACCATGAGGTGGGGCATTGATACTGAATCGCTCACGCGCGCCATGCTAAGTAGTGACTGGTATCTAATCCAGCAGCTTTGCTATAACAGTGGAGATGCCATATAAAACCTAGAGTTTGACATGGTTTCTTTTTAAGACCAAGTGCCCTTCCTGCCATCAATCTGCCTTCTGGCCTGGGACTGGCACAGAGTTGTAATGACTTGCTGTGGTAGGACATCGAGCATGTACATATATGGAGTAGGACAAAGTTGGACTACAGGTACTGTACGCTCCAATGATGCTTGCCATGCCTCTTTGTTCTTATATGACCTCCTCACTGTTATTGTGGAGCTGCTGGGTCATATACTCGTTATTTCACCACGCAGTTGCGACTTAGCATGGAGCTCCATAAGGGGGTCAATAGGAACACTCCACCTCAAAGTGAGACTTTTTTTGTTTTGAGCCAGGATTAATATGAGGAGCTCATACTCACAACTGGAACCTGCCATGACCGGGATATGAACTCAGGTTCTCACATACCGTTGCTATGCTCAGCGCTCTACCGCTGAGCTATCCCACCATAAACAAAAAACATGGGTCCTTTGTCTAAACTCTGATAGAACCTGGCAGCGTACCATTATTTCCATCAGTAGAGTTATATTTCGACCATGGGGGTAAAAATATAGTATACGCCAGAATAAGATAAGATAATTCAAAGGGAGTTTGAAAAAATTATTTCGTCACTCAAAATGGTCGCCCCCAAAGCCTCCGCTCTTTTTGAGAAAGGTTGGGCGTGGCTAATCAAGGGTAGCTCTGGGTCTAACATTTAAGGTTTTACGTACAATAAAGTGTACGTGGAGGTTGCAAGTTTGCTGCAGTTCTCTCCTCTTTTTTTGTATCCGGACCAAAGTCATGATTTGCAGAAATTGACCTATTGAGTCTTTTAACTCAGCGTTTCGCAAGACCCATCTTTAGGTGACTTAGGCTGAAGCTAAGTAAGCCCCCTTAGTTTAACCATTCAGATTCGCAATCGATGAGGCTGTTGCGAAAGACAGAGTTTTTGTCCAAACTGGGAATCGAAACCTGGACCCCAGGACCAAGGCCGAATGCACTATCCACTAAGCCATCGCTTCACCGCTGCTGCTGTTAAGGATGACGCAGAAGGGTCTCATTTCTTTCCTCTTTGGCAATTAGCAATTTATCCTGCCCTTCCTTATGGTGTAAACCTTAATTTACAACACTTCTCTATTTTGCAATCCAAACAACCTTGATATGTATAGTTTTTATCTGAGCCAGTGTAACCGGAATCGTATGTTTTCCCTTAACGAGTATAACAACCTTTATGGCTGACTTGTTTCTGGTTTCAAGTTATCAAATTTTGCAAAATAATAATCGGGTAGGCATATTACGAAAGCGTCTCACTTCTCGAAGTGTTGCATGGCTCATTTCCGTGCTTTAATTCAGTGGCCGCAACTTAACCAGTTAGGTATCATGCATATAAACTAAGATTGTCCTATTTTCTATGGATGGCCTCATTAAGCCAACGGCTTGTTCTCAGGGTGGTCTATGGTCTTCCCCTTAAAGTTTGGTACTCTAGGGGTGGGTCTTTTTATTTAACATTGCGTTCAGAATCGGACCAGCAAGAACGCATATAGTGGGTTACAAACTTGTAATCGAACCCGGGTTACATTGTTCAAAGCCAAACGCACCGCTTATTATTGTCCTCAGTAGTAAAATATGACTGCTTGACAACTCATTCCATCTCTATGCATTTTCATGAATTTCCAATTCATTATAGCTTTTACGCCATCGTGTGGCTGGCCGGCTTCTAAATCGCTCAACTCATTATCTGACTTTCATGCAAAAAGGTGCCAACTAGTGACAAATGTGCCTGCGATTGACAAGCCATTACTTATGTGTAAGACAGACAGACGTTTTCCCAGCTATAATTAGTTTGCTAAAGATTGAGTCACTGAAATAGCTATAGTAAATGAGAAGGGTATCCCGCTTCACTGTAAATAGATCACTGCATCCATTGACCATGCAGCGTCTTAGCCCAAAAATGGCTGCATAATTATTTTGCATGTGAGTAATTACTTAGCCATGCGTTCTCACGTGTAGGTTCAAGTATACATAGGCTTTTGGTCGCAGTATGTGAGGCAGTGTATTTAATCACCAAGATACTTGTTTTAATGCTGATATCGTATATGTTTCAATTCTTAGATCTGAGTACATGATGGGTTTCTGTTGTGAGTTTGAGCTAGCTATATATCACTTTCTTTTCAACCATCGTCTGTCTATGGTTGGACTTCACCCTTCCTCCTCGATGTCCACAAGTTGTGTGGTGAGGCATCATCTGTTGTGCTAGCTCAGGATGGGTTGGCAGAGTGTGATCAGTTGCATGTATCCTAGTTAACAAAAACTTGGAGAAGTGATGAGTGCCGCCATGCAATCAAAATGCATTAAATTTATCAGGTAGTCACATTACGATACCATTTCACTCCTCAGTGTTGGTCCGTTTCCATGCTTTACTGACTGCATCTATCGAAGTTACAATATGACTGCACGACAACTCATTCCATATCTATGCATTTTCATGAATTTCCAACTCATTATAGCTTTTACGCCATCGTGTGGCTAGCCGGCTTCTAAATCGCTCAACTCATTATCTGACTTTCATGCAAAAAGGTGCCAACTAGTGACAAATGTGCCTGCAATTGACAAGCCACTGCTATATGTGTAAGACAGACAGAAGTGTTCCATAATTAGTTTGCTTCAGATTCAGTCACTTTAAATAGCTATAGGAACTCAAAAGGGAATATCGTACCTCCATGAATAGATCCATTGAAGATTGCCTTTGTCCAAAATGGCTGCATAGTTAATTTCACATCTGGGCTAGAGTACCTCGTCGCTTAGTCATGTAAACAGTATGCAGAGAAGTGTATCAAGATGTTGTATTGTTTTTAACGCTGATAATGTTTCATGTTCCATTTCTTATACCAGGTATCAAATCCCGGTCATGACAGGCTCCTGTTGTGTGCGAGATCGTTACTTATATTACATTGCAAAACCACTTGGAGAGAAGATGGGGTCCTATGCTGTCACAAATCCTACATAGGGCATAAGGAATACGAATGCAACTATTTAAATTCGGCCCTCACCCTGTCTTTGCTATGAATGTATCCAACCATTATATATTACACTTCAGTATTCAAAAGTTCATACTTGTATGCCGACGTATCTTTCCCTGTCTGTTTCCTGGATAACCATGAGGAGAAATTCCGGAATTGAAGTCTCTGGGAAGAGTTACTGCAGCATAATCATGCGTTGTTGTGAAATGAAAAAACAAGAAACACCCGGTGTCTCTAGCCCTGTAAATGATTACGTGATATTTTTAGTAGTGTTCTAATTGAGCATATCTCGTTGTTGTTAATTTCCCATATAGAATCACTCAAATGTATCCGAGGATAAAATTTCACACATTGCATCAAACTCCTGCATGTCTGATTTCTGATTGGGTTATTGCTACACAACGGATATGGATAGTGACAACCCCCGCCTAACATAAAGTATGCTTCTGAAACTTCGGCTTGCGCCGACAATCATACCAGATTTCACACTACCTCATTGGCATGGGAACACTCATTTTCCCAGAGTGAAATGAATAATTTACTGATTAACCCATATAACTTTGCCACCTATGAGTCAACACCTGCTATTGCGTGAATGGTAATTGGACAGAGATGGGAAATCCCATTTGCATATAGCCAATCAGAAGCGTCCAATATCTGGGAAACACCTCTTCTTGGTATAAAAAGGTGATACGATTGCGCAGATTACACACTTCAGTGCCAGAGTGAACCGAGCAAAGCATCAGAATCCTCTATACAGAAAATGACTATCATCAAGATTCTTGCGGACATGTTACATACCGTGACTGACAATGAGGATAACTCCCAATTAGCTGAGGTAAGTTACATCACATCATGCATTTAATCTGACGATGTAAATCTGTACCAAACAGAGCTGGATCATATAACAACGAAAAGATTCTCTGTACATCGTCTGTAACTTGTTAACTTTCTATTGTAGCGTATGAGTGTCGCGGAAACAGAGGTTGTCAAACACAAGCTCCGAAGGCAGGCAACTCGTCTTTATAACACGCTGTTTGTAACGGAGGAGCTGTCAAGAATGAGACACGCAGAGCTGGTTCAGAGGATAACAATGAAGTACTCTCACTGATAAGAGTTGTGTTATCAGCTGTCCTTGACTCAAATTACTTTGAACAATGAATGGTTGTTAGACACAAGTATAGATAACAACACACAGCGCACAGCATACAACGAACAACACCCAACACACGACACACAACTGGTGATGAGTCCTCACAATTTTGCTCACAATCATCCTTCCTATTTTTCTCCATCCATGATACACCGTCTATTTGGTGCTTTGATCTCGCAACACATTATCATCTTAATACATACATTTTACCATGCAGTGACATACGTATGTGTATGTAGCAGTACCAGATACCACTGGTTTAGCTTGTATCTGATAAGGTACATCTTAATGACAATCACATTCTGTATATTAGCAGAAGCTGGAAACAGGCCCAGCCATATCGTTTACACTATTAACTAAGTTAACAAGATTTTTGTTTTTTGTTCATTTTCTGAGGATATTGTTTTCAATGTCATCAAGTGAATGAATAATGTGGAATTACAAAACATGTCTCATCCCGTTCCTAAAACTGGCTATGTGAACTGCAGAGGCAAAGAAATGGTAACTATGGGCACAGAATCTGTATGGTTTTATATGTCTATGGCAATAACCAATTCCATCTTTCCGGTGACCCCCATAACATCTAGATCAACATGACTGCGTGAGATGAGTGAAAATGACTATTCGCTTATTGGAAAAAGCCTTAAAACAGTTGGCAGCAATCACATGCAATTGAGTTCTAAAACCTATGCTATCACTATAATGATAGTAGGCGAATGAATATGACAGACAGCCAGAGACAAGTCTCTGCCATAGATAATTTAGAAAACTTAAATCGCTAACAAGTCACAAGTGATATTGGTTTTCTGTTCTCTAAGTTACAATGGAGCTGCTTTAAAACAATGAGAGGTAAGTGCAGGGGTGGATTGACGAACTGCCGATCTGTTTGGATCATAGCACTAAGAAGGAACCAGAGAACGGTAAAAGGATCTCCGTGACGGGGAATCGAACCCCGGTCTCCCGCGTGACAGGCGGGGATACTCACCACTATACTATCACGGATTGATGAGAGGTAAGTGCAGGGGTGGATTGACGAACTGCCGATCTGTCTGGACCATAGCACTAAGAAGAAACCCAAAAACGGTAAAAGGATATCCGGGACGGGGAATCGAACCCTGGTCTCCCGCATGACAGGTGGGGATACTCACCACTATACTATCACGGATTGGTGAGAGGTAAGTAGAGGGGTAGATTCTGGGCCCGCCGATCTATTTGCCAAGTAGCATTAAGAAGAAACCAGAGAATGGTAAAAGGATCTCCGTGACGGGAATCGAACCGCGGTCTCCCGCGTGACAGGTGGGGATACTCCACACTATACTATCACGGATTGATGAGAGGTAAGTGCAGGGGTAGATTCACGAACCGCCGATCTATTTGGGCCATAGCACTAAGAAGGAACCAAGGAGTGGTAAAAGGATCTCCCTGACGGGGAATCGAACCCCGGTGTCCCGCGTGACAGGCCGGGATACTCACCACTACACTATCACGGATCTATGCGAGGTAAGTGCAGGGGTAGATTCACGAACCGCCGATCTATTTGGATGGTACTAACGTGGTGAGACCAGAGAATGGTAAAAGGATCTCCGTGACGGGGAATAGAACCCCGGTCTCCCGCGTGACAGGCGGGGATACTCACCACTATGCTATCACGGATTGCTGAAAGGTAAATGCAGGGGTAGATTCACGAACCGTCGATCTATTTGGACCATAGCACTAAGAAGGAACCAAAGAGTGGTAAAAGGAACTTGGTGATGGGGAATCGAACCCCGGTCTCCCGCATGACAGGCCGGGATACTCACCACTATACTATCACGGATTGATGAGAGGTAAGTGCAGGGGTAGATTCACGAACCGCCGATCTATTTGGACCATAGCACTAAGAAGAAACCAGAGAATGGTAAAAGGAACTCCGTGACGGGGAATAGAACCCCGGTCTCCCGCGTGACAGGCGGGGATACTCACCACTATGCTATCACGGATTGCTGAAAGGTAAATGCAGGGGTAGATTCACGAACCGTCGATCTATTT
>Ga0224511_10003128_pt1 | contig 11693 bp, 4 predicted proteins | sample SF_May12_sed_USG_2_FD_169988 | JGI IMG/M metagenome (GOLD analysis project Ga0224511, IMG submission 169988) | Sediment microbial communities from San Francisco Bay, California, United States - SF_May12_sed_USGS_8_1 | ecosystem: Environmental > Aquatic > Marine > Sediment | place: USA...
AAGAATTTTCGTGTTTAAACCCTTAAAACATTTAAGAAAATAAGCAGACAATGCTTGCTATGGTCTTATTTGATACATTTATCCTTTAGCTATATATTCCTGCATTTATATTAAACTTATGTGCATTTAATTGCTACAGTCGATATTAGGAAAAGGTCCCTATCAACATCATCATCTTTAGTAATCGCCGCACACTTCATAGAGCCTCATATTATTTATCAAACTAAGGCATTTTGCTGAATTTTGATATTTGGATATTTAAAGTTTTTTTTAATTTTAAAATCATATGGAGATCTAGAACTATTTTTGGGAAAAATAACATCATTCAAAAATTGCGATCTATTTTGTTTATCTTAGACCCATTTTCACCTCAAAAATTAATCCGCAAATGCGCTAAAAAGCCGGTTACCAAACATTATAACAGAAATGGCGTTTTTGAAAGCCGGTGCCCGGTAAAAATGACCAACATTTTTCAGCTGCATCCCTTGGCAAAAATAGTCCGCTACAGTGCACGTGTACACGGGATACCGGAACTCGGCCTTTATAAGGGCCGCTCTTTTGAAAATGTTTTGAGAAAGTTTAAACTTTTAAATTACTCAGACAAAATGTAAATATAAGTAATCATTCTTATTTTAGTGCGGTTCATGCAGATTGGACGTGCACGCGAGAGCTGGCACATTTACCATAAACCGCACCAACATAAGCATCATTCCTTAAATGATCATGATTGACAGTTGTGGAACTGTCCATTGGCGCCCGCATACTAAGATTACGATATGTGTTGTGATTGAAGGGATGTACTTTTAAAGTTAAATAAATCGTGTATAAAGGTGTGTCTAAATTCTGATTGTGTTTTTATTAAAAGCCTATTCGTTTTCGAAAAGCCCTTTTTTTAAAAATGTGCGTTTTTATCCCATACTTTTGAAACGAATAATTATCACTGGTTAAGGGACAGCACAATTAATCAAATGATATATAGGATTAATACTAAACTGAGGAATTTAGTTTTCATCAAATTAACGAGGAACATAATACCTAGAAATAGACTTAGGGTTTCTGTTATCTGTTTTCAGTTTGGGTTGCGTGTTCAGTCGCGTAGTTATAGGAACAAGATACTGTAGTCATGCATTGTATTCCTAACGCTTCAGTTTGTGTTGTTTTGTTTTGTTCACAAGATATTGTAACGACACCGTATGACCGTCCGATTTGACTTCCACGTTGCTCCTCATACCCACGCCTTGTAAAACGACTCGACTAACACGTAAACAATATCCTTCGACAAGAAGGCGCTAAAGCGAAGCTTGCCAGATGTTATAAAAGACCAAGAGATGCTCTTAAACATCAAAAATGCTTACAGAGAGAGACCGTGCCTATGTAATAGGATCATTTTCACTTCAATAGTTTTCTACATTATTACATCAGGTGTACAATGTATGCCAATGTAAACAAAAACTAAATCGGCGCCCACATTTATCGTGTGAGGTACATGATCTTTAATTATATAATAATACCGCGTGTATGACTTATTTTCTTTCAGATTGTATAATCACTTTTATTATGTAGCGGGAACCAGACGTAGTTTCTAGAGAGTAAAACATGCTGGATGCTGGGTGTGCTGAGTATGAAAAGTATTTACTGTACATTAAATGCAATCAAGAGTTTCTATATGAAAGTGATACTATAACGAGCTTTTTATTGTTCGGAGTCATTCCTCAGCCAAAACTGTGTATAGGATGCCAGCCTTAGATAACATGCCTCCTTATATAGTACTCAAATATGATCAGACTTAGGGTTACGAATATACCACCCGATCGATTCGACCAATGAGAGCCTCAGTGTTTTTTTCAAGAATAGTAATGAGACTGAAACTTAAGACTGACTCTAGTAATACTACTGTTCAGGCTTATACAAAAATAAATAGCGTTGTTTAAGCTAAGTGTATTTAGCTATTTAGTTGACCCTAATACAATCATTATGACAATAAGATACGGTGTACACTAATATAATGTTCTTCTTCTGCAAAAGGACGTACTAAAACATACAATTCAGTATTGCGCGGTTATGCAAACTGAATATTCCATTGTACAAATATCACAATCTAAAATATCGTAGCAATGTGAAAAGCTTTTACCAGGCTATCAAAACTATCAATCATATGTTATACAAAACACATTAGGTGTTCATATAAAACTCAGCAAATCAATTCAAAAAATAGTACGTGACCGCGAAGTCCGACAGTCCGCCATTATTAAAAACAACATCAGATTACAGTGCAACTTAATCAGCAATGTTTAGGCACTATTATCACAACTAGACAGTCTAAGGTTAGATTTGATTCGATTAACTTTATAGTTATTGTACACAGAAAATAAGTGCACAGACATAGATTGCGGGTGTAAACAAACTCATTTAATACAGTTTAATAACGTAAATACTTAGAATTATATTAGCGTCTGTTATCATGGAACAAATAAGAAATAACATCAAATAATCATAGTTTAACAACAACAATGCATCGATGGATAAACCCATACCTGCACAATCTTTTTCCAAATGTATAGTTCAAGGATGTCTTTAATTTGAAATCAGGATTAAAACAAAAGAATTCCCGTACACAATTGCAAACATGCATTGTTTTATATGGTTATATGGCTGTCCTCAAGATACTCAAAAAATAAAAAATGATTTAAAAAAAAAAAAAATAACGGTAAATACTGGTCAAGTTATGTTCAGTGGAGAAATCTATTATTACTGACCCCTCAATTCAGCTGACATATCATTGGTAAAACAATGTTTTTCTTTGCATAATCTACTACGTTACTAACGCAGTAGCTGTTATGTATAGTAGTTATGTATGGCAGAAAAGCGAAATGTCTGTTTTCAAAGCAAAAAAGTGAAAATATGTAGTTTTTTTAATTTCTAACAACTATTACATACATTTGAAGCGATATTTTGAAACATTTGTAACTAATGGTTTTCTAGTATATTCTGGAGGACAGCCGCTTTAATAATAACTTTACCATATGTTTTCTAGCCTTGGTCCTTCTGCCACGGACCTCTGATGATTTTCACAGGCAGAATACCTTTGTACTTAGAATTCTCTTTTTTCACCCTTTTTTAATTTTACTTCTTTTTACTTTCCTATCGTTCAGTTTCTAAGTGGTCTGGCTGGAGAGAGTAAATGCATATTTATTTCTTTTTCTTCTCCAAAAAATGTTGAGAAAGTGTGAGATTTGCTATAGCTTTAAACTGTTTTAAACTCCTAATAAAAGACATCGACCGTACCAAGGTGGTAACTGAAAATATCTCGAAAAAATCATTTAAGAAATTATAAAAAAAACCAAAAAACCCCCCCAGAAACATCCGAAATTCACAAAAATATTTTTTCTAATTGTATCTTGCGTCTTGGGTTTTTTGTGTTGTTCTGTGTGTTGTTTTTGTACAGGCCATTTTGTCATAGTTATATGCAATAAACACATATTTATTTGCCATTACTCATTTAACTCATTTAATGTCCGCAAAGGACAATGACTGTCGGATTTTTTAATAAACAAAATAATGCAAACACTCTGATAAAAGACCGAGAATTATATTTATACAAAATGTTGTACTCTCCGTTTTTCAGAAACACCCACGATTAAAGCTGAGCCCGATGAAACAGCCCAGTGTCTACATTTTAATTCAGCAGATCCAGACAGTAAATACCGTTGGGCAAATTGCACTCAAAACACTTCTTCGCCAAGGGTTATATGCAGCAACACAAACTACAGTACGTTGGTGTCTCTACATTTTCAGCTTGAAAGCATTTCCAAACCATGATGTATGTGATCACCAAGAGTTTGAAAATGACTGTTCACAAATTTAGATCTTTAGCACATTTGTTTTTCGCAATAGTTTTGTTCTTGACTATATATTTTAATCAAGAACCATCAATTAACACTTTTAAACGGCATGTATACTCACTTGGTGTAACACACAAAGGTAAATGTTCAATTATGACAGATTATGACAATTTATAATTAATATCATGTTTTACTTATGCTTGTAAATCCATTACTTGTGTATTTTGAACTTTTCTTACAGATGAATATCAAATAGCAGAAGCACAAGAAAGTATATTTAAGGCAACATGGTGGGATGCCCAACTTTATTGTTTTGAACATAAGTCAAAATTATACCCAGCAAGCGTTCAGAGCATCGAAAATGCAATGAAAGATGGGGCAAAAAATAATTCGTTTACGCAAGAACACTGGACTGGTTTAATACGAACCTACACCATGTTAAACAGTTCCTATCTTGAGGAATTGGGTGAGTGCAAATAGTAACATGAACCAAAATCGGTTCATATAATTATGATGGATAAGTAAAATATACTTAAATAAAGTATTTAATTTAAGATTAAACATAAGTATCATATTGCGTTTTTATTTGCACTAATTCCAAAGTTAGCATAAATATTTATCATAAATATAGTATCACTATACATGTGTAGTTGCAAGATCAAAAGTAAAAATGTATATAGTCGATTACACTAGCAAATATCAAGACGCTTCTTATTGTTATATGTGCAGTGTTTAATACAATAATTATTGATATATTTAAAGGTGACGACGAACCGCCGTTTGCTTATGCATACGCAACATCAGATGGTAACATTCATTTCACATCAAACAATAATCTTCGACAAACATTGTGCATTAATGGTAAATGTTAATTTGAATGTTGTCTTTATAGTTGTCTAACGCTTGTTTCATGACAAATAACACTTTTTTTAAAGTTTTGAGCATTATTATTACAGTTAACAAATACTGGAACTGTAGCATTATACATGATATAAAAATGTAATTGAAATAATAAGTTAAACAAAATATACTTTTGAAAAAGTCCTGATAGTGATTCTGATTCGGAAGTTTATAACAACATGACAATGTTTACTTCAAGAATAACAAATTAAATGGTTCACGATGTGATAATGTAAATGTGTAAATTTAAATATCGTTTTGAAAAGTATTTATGAATCAAGTTGCCTGTTTACCTCTAATATGTTACATGATTTAAGGTACAGAGACCGAGACCGATACGACAACTTTACTACAAACCTCAGAAACAAAGTCAAGTACTTACACTTCAACTATATCAACTAGTAATTCAGCCCATGATAATATAACATCACCGATAGACCAATCAACTGATGAACAAACCGTAGAAGGGACAGGTATATTTAAATATTTATGAACATGTACCATTGTATTGTAACAAATATTTGCATGATAAAGTATTAAGGTTGAAGATGTATTCACACATTATAGAATTACTCACGAACCCCCATTAATTCCCCAAATAGAATGCATTAAAAATTTTTTTCAATACAATTATAATAATACAAAAACAGTTATCCTAAATGCATGTTACGTCTTGTTCTTTAGCGTACTGCGCTAAGTGTCTTAGTTTTTGTACTGGTCATTTTAAGATGGTGCGTCAAACTCGATCCTATCAACTTGGTTTGCAACAATGTTTCTTTGAACCTCTTTTCTATTTATATTATTACAGGTGTGTTACTAGCAATCACTGTTAACATTCTTTTCTTATAGATTCAGCGATCGGTGTGGCGGTTGGGATAACAGTTCCAATTATCATTATTGTTGCTGCTGTTGTAATCATAATTTGGAAAAGGTAACATATCTGGTTAGGTATTTATTGTATCAGACACTTTAAAGATGCTAGGTCTGTATCTTGATACCTATATATTCGGTCACACAGTTTGCAATATGTTAAGTATACTAAATAAATTAACATTGAAACGGAATTGCAAAACAAATCGTGACAAATAATGTATTTTTGACAAAAAAATGTAAAAACACAACACATACAAAACAGACAATCATATGGATAACTACATTTGGCAGTTTATCATAAATACGGCAATAAGTTTTACTGCTTTAATATGGTTAAAATATAAGATGTAAACAATTCTGACCAACATATACAGGCATAGCATCTTTGAAGGAACTCTTGTGGGTTATGGTAGTTGTTATAAAACATATTAAGTTTAAAATAGACCAACACTGTTTGATTGCCTACATTCTCGGGACATTTGAAATGATTAAAAAAAACTTGATTTGGCCATACGCTTTAATCCTTTATTAAAAAAATTTGCTATTCAAGTGTTCCAATAGAATACTTGTTCATGTGGATTATATGGCAATAGCAATCAACTTCCTTATTTCTAATTACGTTTCTTTAAAGAGATTGAACAACGCTCTGGTTATATAAGTGTTTTAATATGAATGTCACTAATTCAGACGATATCGAAATATCGAAAATATTTTCTTTAATCTATATATCGATATGCATTATTGTTATGGAAACCTGTTTTTAACTGATATGTAAAAGCGCAGTAACAATCGCAACAAAACAAAAAAGGAAACATATTAAACTCATTGTTTGACGTGGTATTCGAACCCGGGACCTTATGCCCCGAAGTTCAATGCATTATTCTCTTCGCAACGGCATTGCGTTGGAACATGTAATCAGCTTGACATTCGTTACAATCGTTCCAACGCAGTGCCTGAACGCATAAACAAACAAAAGCCAAACTGCCGGGCCGCACTTTTTCGACAAAGTCGATTTTCCCTAATGTTTTAATATGTATGTATACTAATATAAAAGTGACAGTTTCTCATATTTACAGGCGCATGAATACTGCTTAATGTAATAATTGGTCAAATCTCCACGTTTTAGAGTCAATTAACATAGATATGGACTTATGTTCGCTATATGTTTCCGATCTATGTATAGCGTGGACAATTTACACAAACTGCTACATTTCGAATGAAATATATCATGTATATTCCTGCTTACAAATGAAGTCGAACTGTAAAACAATCGTTCTTGTTATAACCTGAGAACATGGGAAAGCTCTTCAGAAAGCAGAGTGCATGAAAAAAGCAGCCATGGTTTTATTGAAGCTGTCCATCAACTGTAATAAAGATCAGATACTACAATGTCCCTAGCGCATTAGCGGAAGTCCGTTTTCAAAAGTAAACACCATACATTCCATGATACCAGAGGACCATAAAATATAACTACATAATAATGTTGTAGGTGCGACATTTTACAGTTGTCACACAAGCATTAAACTCGGTAGTAATATACAATGTAGATAATCTTAGAAAAAAGAAAAGTCCCCAGGAAGCATAGTCTGCATGAGGACAATTGCAGCCTGTGTTTTATTGAAACTTTTCATCAATAGTTATGAAAGATGCCATACCACAAAAGCCCCGAGAAAATAGGCGGAACTACAAATATACACAACACAACAATCCGTTATTTACATGTACTTGTTAGCTGATTGGTCCATATCACAACATTTTTTAAATATAAGCTTTAATGTAAATACTTGTGTTAGGTTGATCTAGTGCGAGACATGTTTTAGTATGTTTTATGTTATTATTTGAACATGAGCACATTTGTTTTGTCGAGACGTTGTAAACCATTTTAAAATATAATATTAAACACTGTAGTTGATTGTTGCATTTCATAATCAAACTACTTTACTTCAAGGATGCAAATGGCAAATATATATTAGAAGAGAAATAAGTATAAGAAAAATCAGAAGGTGTTTACTGTTTTGATTTTTGTCAAAATGAAAGTTTAAATACTGCTAATATATCATTGTAATGTCGATAGATCAATATATCGTCGACATTTTACCTCCGATAAATCGATTCTATCGATACGCGTAGTAGACAATCAGTAACACTGATATTTTATAGCATAATGGCTATTAGTAATTAAAGGTTAGCTGATACTGTTAATAAGTCATATTGAAATAAATATTTTTAAAAAAGGTGATGTGACAAGTTGATAACATCAGTTTGGCACCATTCGTTGCGCAAACGCCCGTAGTGTCTTCATTTTTAATGGTTTGGATAAATGCCTTCATAATTCCAATAGAAGTAAATTATAACAATCTGGAAAAAGGAAAAACGTAAATGCTGTATTTATATAAAAAGACTTAAACGAAAAAGGCAACATCTGATTATTAAAAATTATATATTTTACTTAAGGACTTTGCGGGTTTTTTTTTCTTAGCGTGTTGCACTTCATTATGTACAACAGTACTATTTGTCTTCTAGGAAATATTTGATACGCGTTTGTTGGAAGAAAAGACGATCAGACAAGTTGTCGAACCAATTCGTGGACGTTCCCTCATGTTCCGCTACGGCCGTGGACCAGAACTATTTTGTGCTTGAAAATCATACACAAGAAGTTGGTTACAACACCAAAGACCAAGACAACACCAAAGACCAAGACAATAGTGATAACCACTATGCCCTACCCCAAGATCCAACGTATTACGAAGCGACAAATGCAGACCCAGAAGATGATTACGATACAACTGAGCAAAGCAAATCTGAAAGAGGCAAACCTTTTAACGTTTACAACACTTTTAACGACTTCAAACATCAAGAAGATTACGACCACCTTGGCGATCACAAGAAGCCTGCACGTGTTGTCGAGAATGAATACAACACAACAGAGGCTGCAATGACACAACCGATGGACGATGACACGTACAATCATCTAAATCAGGGACCACGCACTACCGCGCGTCCTGACAACGTGTACGGCATACCATTTGCTTGATAGTATGCCAAATGTGAGTGATACGAAGATCACATGTGACTAAAAGGGACAATGACTATTCTTAAATAAGCAAGTTTTAGTAACAATCAGTGGTTAAAAATGAACACATGTTTTTGAACTTGCTAGTTTAAACAGTATACGAGTATTTGCATATATTGAAAAGTTTTGTTGAGAGAGAAAGAGAGTATGTGTGAATTCCTGCACGTGATCCTGCGTACCAGCCACCTACTTGTCATTAGTTTTATTTGTTTGAAAATTAAGCAAACAGGCTTAATATTTGGTATAGATCAGAATTATACGTTGTTCATATGTGTTTGATCTGACGTTTTCTTATATATGCTTTGTTTTCCAGTATTGAAAATGTATTTGTTTCCAGCATGTTATGAAAACTTTGGTTCTTTAGTCATTTGTGCATATTTATGTATCGTTAAGTATATGTCAATTTAATTGTAAACGTTATTAAAATGTGCCATAATTTCTTTGCAAAATATATCGAACTAAAATGCGTACCGTTTGATAGTAAATAACTTATACCAGACCTGATGCAGTAACGCCTGTTTCAAACGTTAATTTAAATTTGACCTACCTTAACAAATATTTCATTGATCGATAAAACGGTAGCTGACTCAATTATTCGTGCACATATGTGTATGACCAATCGTCCTAATTTTATTATTACATTTTCTCATTACATATTAACATATTTTGTAGACATGCACCGTTTATTCATTTTTATAAGACTTTGGTGTTTTACACCTATACATGTATTTCATTTACAGTACATAATAATAAAATAACATTTTACATGTATTAAACTGATGAAAGGGAAAGCCCTCATGAAGCATAGCCTGCACGAGAAAACAGCAGTCTCGGTTTTATTGAAGCTGTTCATCAGAATCCGTGCAACGGCGTTCGATTATGTTAAAGTACTGTGTACTGTGACGCATGTACATAATTAAATTATGTTTCAAGATAAATCAACACTTTATTTGCGTTGCTTTATATTAATCGGAATAAAAAAGCTTTGTTCTTGTTTCAGTAAGTAAGTTGTTGAAGCTCGTTTCTTTTCTTCATGTTTTTGTTAATCTCACAGAAGTTATGTTTCTTTATAAAATACAAATGACAAAACTTGTATGCATAATAAACCCATACATAAAAACATGAAATATTCGTTTGTATGTTGTCTGAGAAAAAGTGAAGTATTTAGAAAGCATAGCCTGCAGAAAGAAGAAATAGCAGCTTCTGGTTTATTTGTTTAGCAATGGTAATTTAAGATGACACACCATCGCTCCTAGTGCAAGAGCGAAACTATACTTTCAAATTAAAACAACATACATGTACTTTACATGCTCCCAGAGAATCAGAACATTATAAACGCACAATAATTTTGCTCTATGCAACTTTTTAAAACCACCTCACAGACATTTAACAGCTGAAGTAGATCAATTATCTGAGAGAAAGGGAAAGTCCTCATGACGCATAGACTGTAATAGGACAAATTATAAGACAAAGGGAAAATTGTCCGGCTATATTCGCATTCCTTAAAATACATAGAGGCCGAAATGTAACAATGTAATGTCACTATCCTAACCCTATAAAGCCTCGTTCACCGGGGCTTTGCCGCCGATTCCCGGAGCAGAACCGTGGTGTATCGGAACGCACGGGGACACACCGTAGCGCCTCCGGAGCTACACCGGGAATACACCGTCGCAAACCGTAGCATTACCGGGACAGACCGTGATCAATTTTTGCCCAAAACCGGGTCTGGTCCGTAGCAATGCCGGAAATATATGAAAGCACTTGAATTCCTTCCCGATTCGTTCGGCTGCAAACTGCCGGGACGCATCGTAGCGTACATCGGGACAGTGTGAACGAGGCTTAAGTTGCTGACTGCTTCCCTTTATTTCTCAGCTGTGAAGGACATCTAAACTACAGACGGAGCGCAATGTTTAGAATCAATAATCGGGAAGAAAGCTTGCTGCTCCTAGTTGAGATTCAGATGACTCATGACATTTTTCCAACGTCATTAATACCAAACATACCACTGTAGCTAGGCAAATTAAACTGATGAAAGGGAAAGCCCTCAGGAAGCATAGCCTGCACGAGAAAACAGCAGCCTCGGTTTTATTGAAGCTGTTCACCAGTAGTAATGAATGATGCCACACCACTGGCGCCCCCTAGCGCATGAGCGGAACTCCATTTTCAAATGTAAACAACGTACATGTACACGCCATGATCCCTGAGGACCAGACAAATATAACTACACAACGATGTAGTACGGGGCGACTTTTTACAGCCGCCACACGGGCACTAAACACCAGCTGTAGTAAGTTAAAAAGATGGGCTTAAGGAAAGTTTACAATGTTATATTACTATGATGTCGCGTTCGTATGTAATTTCTTTGTTTATGTTCTGCAAATGCATATAAAAAGGTTAAACGTTCAATTGTTATTGTGATTGTGTTTTATTATAATTTACGCTTTAGTAACAACTCAGTACACACATTACACAAATTATTTAATACTTTTCCCAAAGGTCTTCATCCTCATTTAATTCTATATTAAAAACGTTACAAGTGTTGTGATTTGTTATTAAAATTTGGTATAACAATTCATTTGGTTGAACACAAAGCATGTGTGCTATGATTTAGGCCATGCCAAATCGGATTTCTGTTAAGCGTCCGCGTGCGCGTAGGTTTTAGAGTCCTCAATCCAATAAAAAAAACAAATTTGTTGATGATATTTTCTTAAATAATTCCGAGGTTCCGGGATTGAGAAAAAAATGTAACTATACTATATAACTAAAACAATAAACATTCAATAATACCAAGTACCTATTTATGTGAATACTAGCTAGAATGAAAATGTTGACATTACATGTACTTACTTTTATTGATATTTTTCAACATAGAGTATTTTGTTTCAAGTGTGCCATTTATATACTGTTTAATTCTACTACGACAGTATTACCAGTATAATCAAGTTCATGGTACATGCCAGTGTTATTATTAAACATGATTGAATCACAGGGAAAAATATCGTTTT
>Ga0224511_10003129_pt1 | contig 11692 bp, 3 predicted proteins | sample SF_May12_sed_USG_2_FD_169988 | JGI IMG/M metagenome (GOLD analysis project Ga0224511, IMG submission 169988) | Sediment microbial communities from San Francisco Bay, California, United States - SF_May12_sed_USGS_8_1 | ecosystem: Environmental > Aquatic > Marine > Sediment | place: USA...
AATTTTTTTTATAATTATCTTCATTATTACTTCTATAAGAAAATATGATAAAACAACAACACATCAATGTTGGTTGCATAAATACAAACATAATGAATTAAAAATTGTAATGATTAAAAGATTGGTCTACTTTTTTAATTTTTACTTTTATCTTTAGTCCTAATTACTCAATACATAATTGAAAAACAAGGTTATTTGTATCATTTTTATGGGTCCCTAAATTGAAATCCTTCTTGGCTGGGTCCTATCACATCCTGTTGTCTAATACACAGGGCCATAAACACTGGCAGCGCTGCATCAGATTAGCAGGGGATTAAAATTCCAGACATTCCATAAACTAGGCCTTTAACAACAACTTATAATGTAAACGAAAGTCGGCCCTCAAAAGTAATGTTACTATATACTGTTTTAATGGAACACTATTTTTATATTAAATTTTGTGATTCTGAACACCAATGCTGAGATGATTCTAATTAACTTTTTTGATAAAAGCCCATGGAAAATATACAAATTCTCTTATTATTTGAAAATAAAATTGATATTTCAACAAAAACAAAAAATTCTGGTTGACAGCTTAAATTTATGTTTTGATTAATATTCTACTAAAATGCCGACCTTTACCATGATATCAAAACTGAGAAAACATCATATTTCTAGTTTTCAACGGAGATATCTCATTAAATCAACGTTACCAAAAAGAGGTAAACAACACTTGTCACAATTGGTACAGTTTGTCAATGTCAACTGTCGCTGGGGTTTTCCAGTTTAATGTCTAAATGCTAACATCTAGCTGTACGCTTGCTATTGACAGAATATTTGGTTATGATGGGGCTAATACCGATAAGCTTAAATGGCTTATATCTACAGAATGCCATTTGAGGGACATACCCTAGTGCACTTACTTCACACTTTATTGTAATATTTTTGTTAAATGGATAAAATATAAAACAAACTCTATATTTTTTCTACCATATTTACAACTACGATGCATGTACATTGTTTGCATAATTTACCATCATTTTTTCTAGAAGTTTCTGTTTTGTTTCTATTTTAGTATGTAACATAGATCTGAGAGAACAACCCACCTACACGCAATGTTTTCAAACTTGTATTCTGTCGTTTTGTTTATTGCCCTATATTTAAAGTACGGAAACTCTCAGCAACTGTACATGTATAACAAAACATCCTTGGGACGATGGGCTACAACGTAAAGATTAATAACAAAACAGTTACAACATAAACGTGAAACGATTTCATACACACTGCATCGTGTTAACATCAATAGAGTGGTAAAATAAGTGAACCGTTATGCTATATTTAGAGTTATTCATAAGTCGGAATTGGTATAACTCATAATTATTCTTACTGATCAATAACGAATGACTAAAATATAGCGTCTAACCAGTTATAACTATTGCTGAATTAGTAAGCAACAACTACCACAAAAAGAGAACTACTCGATGTATATGAAAACTGTATTAAACCACTTGAGTAGGAGAGCAGTGCCTAAGAAAATGTTTTGTTTTACTAGTACGTATAATAAGTACTATAACCACACTCGTTGTGTTAACATTTATTTTGTTGTTTCTTTGTTGTAACTATAAGTAAGGTGTTATATTAAAATAATTGCAGCATGGTTCAGTGCAATAACGGGTAATGTCTTGCACAAGAAACATTATTTATTTTATATGTGTTATTATACATGTATCAGTATTTTCTGTGATTGAATATTTTAGCGTTTGCATTCCTGTGAACTACCATATGTCATGATATGTGCTTGTGTTTGCGCTGGATTAGAATCACTCCACTGTTTTTTAAACTTATGACACATAGTGCACCTGGGTCAACTTGTTTTCTTAAAATTGCAATTGCCTTTAGGTTCATTATTATGTAGGAACACACACTTTTCTGTTTTAAGTGTCCTTAAACTACATGGTGTGCTGATTGTGTTATACCAGTATTACATTCACAGAAAGTTACAACCTTTTTGTAGACGTCATATTCCGTTTCGCTACACTATTTGTTGGATTTCCGAAAGTATTCGATCATAATTGCGGAATAATCCAATTACTACATGAATGAAAGCTGGAGTTCCATTTATTAAATTTAAATTCCTAACGCAGTGTTCCGTTTTAAAACTAGGGTTAGATGGTCTCATTAAACTGATGAAAGGGAAAGCCCATTAAGTCGAAATGCCACTGTTCTCTTGATATTATACAGACGTAATAAAACTCATTTCTGTGAAGTATTGTTAACAGTAAAGATTAACAAAGTCTCTTACAATATCAAACACGTCTACAGGCGTAATATGAAAGGAATTTAAAGGTAATTTGACAACTGTTTTTGATTAACATATTTTTTCAAAAAGGATGAGTAACAGAAACATTGTTAAACTCAATTAATCCGTTTGCTAAAGTGACCAATAACATCATGATTTGAACTTTTAGCTTTTATATTAAAGATAATGCTATAAATGAAAAGTTCGAGCACCATCTAGATGCGGAAAACATTTCTCCACGATGTATAAAAGACATTCGCAGTTCTCATATCTAACTCATGTGAGGAAACCGTCAGTCGATGTCGAGTGTGCGACATGACCTGCTGCTAAAATAACGTAAAGCCCATGAAGCCATCAAACTCAACTCAACTGTAGATGACCTTATTCTTAAACTGATGAAAGTGAAAGCCCTTAAGCCATGTCTGTCGGAATATGATTCAGTACTAACTTTCACATTTTGATTTTGATAAATCTACAATTCAGAATATTGCTGTCTCCCATTAAGGTAGGACGATTAAGATTGTGATAACTTATGCGTCTAGAGATAGAGAAAAGTATTTTTAAGCTACCGGAGCCCATGATTGATACATACACTTAGAATGTCTATATTGGCGAAAATGGATTAAAGGGAAATCGCTGCTGAGCAAGATACAGACGTGTTGACAAATTATGATGTATCCGTTTAAGGATTTATAAAATTGTTTATCAATAACGTTTTTGTTTCTTGAAGTGGAACGGACAGTTGATCAATATTTTTAGTTTAAATTATAAAAATTTCGTCTCATTGATTTTATAATGAACTATATGATATATCTTAAAGAAAATAATTTCGATCTTATTTTAATTTATTTTGAAATTAAAATATAATAAAAATTAATATAAAATAATGGTTAAATTGTGTTTTATATAAAGTGTTTGATATCCAGCCACTTTTATCTTAGAAATATTCAGGGTGGAACAAACAAAAAGACATATATCAAATTTAGACTAATAGTAGCAGGCCCTTCTATCGAGACCTACATACTGGGTCATTTTATTAGCGTCCTCTTAAAACCACTTACTAAATAATTATGGTGATAGCTACACAGGAGACACAAATGATTTCCAAGAAAAATAAAAATTTATTATCACTAACAACAGTTGACGTTCAATCACTTCAGATTTAAATGAAACCGGTGAATAATTTATCAAACATATTTTATAAAAAGCAATTTAAAGCCACATATAATGGATTTTTCCATCACGGTTTAATTTACCGTTTATACGAACATTTTAATGAATTATATACATTGTTTAATCAATTAACAACTCTAATTTTTCCAGTGATATTTTCAGTATTGAAATATCTCACGGGGGCACACAACCCGCATACAAGCTTTGTTTTACATTTGTTTTTGTCGTTTACTTTGCGTATATTCACAAAAGAAAATTTCTCAACAAAATCTGATGAATCGTGATGATATAACGATAAACTCTGTGGATCTCTTGAAACCGGGTACATATATGTCGTAGTGAAACATTCTATGCAGTTCTGTTGTTATTTCTCTTACACTTGAACTGAATGTGTTAAAGCGGTAATTCCTGCGTATGTTTTATCGAAACTAATTGCTTTGTTATTAGAATTTAAATTAAATAATTGATTATAAATGAATAATCAAATTACATATGAATGTTTGAGTTTGATTTTTTAAAATAGTGCTTGTTTTGTGAGTTTAGGCCAGATTCGTGTCTATTGTACGCACTTTCTACAGAGAAAAAATATATACAATGTCTCGCCTGTTTTGCAATATTACACAATTGCAAAATTCAAGCACAAGCGTTTTGGGGCAAACATTTGTCCATGATAATAAACAATAGGCACTGTGCTGCGTTTGGTTAGGAGTTGTTCCTCTCATCTGACTCATGGGTTAAAACCGCCAGTCGCTGGTGGATATATAGATATGACAACGGCGTAGCCATAACGATACAACCTGACTTAACCCAACACTTAGAGGTCATGTGACCACATCTCTACGTAATAGTATACGTCATCGGCTAAAGATGACGTATATTCTGTTCTCTGCTTGGGCAATCATGTGTACAGTGTAAATGCATCAGAGTAATTATCATGGTATGCGTTCCTTGTATTGTACATTGCCCTTCTGTGAGTGATTGTGTGGAGTATTGTTTATTTTAAAGTTTAAAAATAATCTGCATGCGTCACTATGACGTATATTAAACAAAATCATGGCTACATGTACATAGGTTTTGACGTTGAAAACAAACAATGTAATGTAGACCCCCTTTTATTAATTTCATAGTCTACTGTACATGTTAATAAGATAATGGAGGGCTCACTTTGTTAATATATACCAGAGGTTTAAAGAGAAAACACACAGCCCACTTGGTATTGTGACTTATGTTCACACACCTCTTAGTAAAAGATAAAGGCATATGCAATATTAGATGTCTTGTCAAGTGTATTGTAAATATTTATGTGAAGCGAAAATATATTAATTTTCATTGGTTTATACGCAGAGCCTAGTTTATCATCGAGATTATACTAAACTGATGAAAGGGGAACTAGACTTGTTTTTTTTTCAATTTAAAAGTTATATTTCCCCTGATAAATGTATAGCAATAAAAGAGATTAGGTGCATTAACAACACTTATTAAAACACAAACGTATACAGCCTCTCGCCATAGCATGGTGCATTAGCGCACCATTCCTTCAAGACGTGGTCCTGACGTCTTATTACAATATACTTGCGATAAACTGCTACATTCGCGTTGACAGCTTAATGCACGGGAAACGTCTTTATTGTCAAGTAATCGTTCTCAGATTAGACCATAATCACAAAACAACATCTCCTGATTCTAACTATAATTTAACGGAATACGTGTTTTGTTCACTTCAAACGTTTGATGGTTTGTAGAATGATATAAAATTAATCAATTGATAAAATACCCTTACCAGGTTTTGAATATAAAGTTTCGATCATCCATTTAGTCTTCAATTGATATTATAAATTACTATATATAGAAGTACAAAACTATATGTATTGAAGGATTATATATACAATGCAAGTTTCTTATTATTTTTTCATCATTACTTCTAATAGAATGTACTTTGTCCTGTCCATCGTGTCATATCAACTTAACTTTTGTAATATAATGATAAGTTATTATCATATATAAAAAGTGTGTTTGTTCGACCTCTCACCTAATTATTTGAATTAAAACTATATCAAAACCTTTTGCAAAGCTAAACACATCCCTGGTGGATGAAGCATTTACTAAACTGTCCTCTGTCGTCACACTTGAGAGGTCATACAAATCATGATTGACAGGCTATTTGGTAGAATTGAATATAAATATGTGGTTGAGAAAACTTAAACGGATTAAAGGGAAAGCCCTCAGGAAGCATAGCCTGTACGAGAAAATAGCGTATACTAAAACACTTTTTAATCACTTTTATAAAGGGTTCAATTCAAATTCTAGTAAAAACTACAGATTTTCCAGACCTAAATATGAATATGTGGTAGAGAATACTAAAACATTTATCTAAACATCCCTTTTGAAGGTTTCTCACTCTTCATTGTTTAGTTGATTGCAGCGCGATCTTTGCTTCTGCAGCAACACAATCTATAGAAAGTAACTTGATATAAATGTTTTCTCTCTAAGGGGTTTTGTAAAGTGTTCTTTAGATTTAATATTTTTTTCCAAACTTAAAAACCCTCACTTTTTCATTTTCAATTGTGTAACATAAAACTTCCACAAGCAACCCACATGCACGCTATGTTTCCCTTTTAGTGTTACAATTCGTCTGTTGTAAGTCTATTTGTCGTAGTGCCCTTAATCTTGACATGTCTACGCTGTTTACAACATTCTTTATTTTAACATCTCTTAAATTTATATTTTCTTGACGTATTCTCACACAACGGAATTTCTGATCAACATTAGATTATAAACAATGAACTCTTGGGACGATGTACGACAATGTTACGATATCACAGAAATACAGGCGGTCATAAAATATTGCTAGCTTCACACATGTATCAGGCAACGAAAGTCGTCTTTGGTAAATTCGAGTTTAAGCATTTGTTCTAACAGAAAAATATATGTGCTTAAATGGATTACGTTTGTTTCGCCAAATACAAAATTTATTTGTGCGTGTATGTTACTTACTTACTTTGAAACCTAGTAAACCAAAACAAGTTCCACTGACCAAAAACGTTGAAGAAAATGTATGTTATTAAACTTCAAATTAAAAAAATGTGTTTCAATGCCGCAATGTTAGACATAATTCACTTGCATACGTAAGTTACACTTATAATTTATGTGAAATTAAATCAAACACAATACATAAGATAACTTTAGTCATTAAAATATGAATCATCAAGAAATTCAAAGTAATTATGTTTTAAACGCAAACACTTGTGGTTACTGTAGACGTCTATCATTTGCTGTTGAATACTTCAATAAGGTTTGGGAACTTATATAAGTATGGTTTACATTTCTGACATGATGCCTTAGGAATGTAGAACAAAATAAACATAAAGGAGTATATTTAAAAATCATCGTACATTTATATGTATATACAAACAGAATATAGACGGTAACTACATGTATTTATCCTTTTACACTGCTATGCCATCAAAAGTAAATGTTCCATAGCAATGCATTCGTCTGATGGCAATTACTTTTGATAAGCCGGTAGAAGCCATTTAGAGCAATAAAGACAAGTTAATGCCAGGCGAAATCGTTCTAATCCAAGAAACGGTAACATATACGAACCGATGATAACTCTTTCTGAACCTGGACGAGGTATCTAATCGTTCTTTACGTCGTACATATAAAACAATGTAAACGGTATTGTCAAGTTTGTTTATAGAAGGCGCCGACGGTAGGTTTCTTTTTTTTTCAATATTTATAATACCATATGAGAAAACAACGACTAGGTAATTCTGTCTTGTTAGCTAGCAGTAATTTTAAAACAAAACGGTTTTTATAACTTGTAAAAGATTGAAATTAGACGAACTGATGCTTTATATGAATTCAAACCGCTTACCAAGTGTATGTTTAAACCATAAGCTACCAGTTGTATTGTGGTTGTTAGCTATTACACAAGGGCACATTTGTTTTAATACAAAACTTGTTTGTTTGTTCTTTCTTTTAGATGAGTTTGCCGACCTTCAAAAACCGTAAGGAGCGTTTTAATGTCAAAATTCTTTAAAAGTAGTAAAAATATATCATATATTTGCACAATTATTTATCTTTATAACGTAACAACTACAGTCTTAATAAAAATTTATCGCCCTTCAATTTGACAGTTATACCGTTCGTGATGCTTCAGGCGTGTATTTTAAAGTTGTGGTATTGACAGAAATAATAGGAATATTTGTATTTTATATTAAATTTAAATCTGTTATCTCCAAACATAACCCTTTTAAATAATACCAAATTTTCAATATCGCCTAAGTAGTCAATTGGACACAACATGTCGGACTGGGACACATATTTCTTCTTTCGTCGTTCTTTGTTCTTCCGTTTTTTCGATGTTTTGTTCTGTTTGTTTTTATTTCTTTGAATGACATAACACAATTCTTTTTACCATAGCTAATAAGATTTCGTTCTGTATTGATGTATAATGGCTTTACAAAATTGTGTTACAAACAATTACGACAACATAAGCAACGATTTTTCATAATTATGTCCCTTGTGTCGTTAGTTATGCTAAATTCAGTCGTTCAAATGAATTTTATAAAGTGGAGAAAATATGATACACGATATTGTATTGATCCTTGAGCATGTCTTCTTTTGTCGAGGACGCTCCCCGGGTGAACTTGTGGTGCATGTACTGCACACATCTCCTGAGACGACCTATAATACATCTCTCCATAATTCTCGCCGCTATTAGTTTGCGGCATCGCGACATCAAACCAGAAATGTCATCTCTGGTCAAACCATAACCTTATTACATAGACAAATACTGATGGAAATGGTGATAGTCGTTTTTTATTCCATAAGGCCTTTTTGTTGTCTCAGAATGATTAGCAGTATGCCTTTTATTGTCGAACCATTCATCCTGTGTTGTTTTGGTTGCGCTTATCTTTATTGTGGGAGGTCCCTTTTTCTCAGAGTAATGAAAAATCTACAAATCTACAAATCTAAAAATTCAACTGAACAAATTCATAATCTACTATTTATCTTTTTTGGAGCGTTATTTAAAGAGTGCTTTTAAATGCATTATTCATACATTTTAACCTACCATACCAGTAAACCTCTTCCATTGGAACTGGAATTCAACAATGGACGTTATAACATGTATATAACATAACGCAACTTACAGAATACAACTTATTTATAAATGAACAACTTAAGTAGTAGTTACATCACAAATTGATAATTTTTAATGGCTAAGAGGAGCGCAGCGAACGAAGTGAGCGAGCTTCCTCTTAGCCATTAAGAATTATCTTTGTGTTCTAACATACTTAGAATATAACCTACATTTTGGTTGGCTAATGTGACAGAAAAGCCCGTTATACGTTTGGGTGTTCTTTTGTGTAAAAACATCTCACTCAGCGTTAAAATCATGTACAACTGAACTAAAAATGAATCATGTGCAGGTCCGTATCGCGATTAGTTATGATTCATTCCCTATTTTGAGAACAGATAACCTTCAGTGAATTATTCGCATGTATTACCGTTTTTTGGATTATAAAGTCCAATTATAAAGACGTTTATCTGTAAAGAACATGCATAGAGTTTAGTTTTAAATTTGACATGATAAAATATGTATAACATATTGTACCTTCTTTTAGTTAAATATGATTACAAATCGTAAGAATACTATAAACTCTCTATAAAACAACGTTATTTAAGTTGCACTATGTTCTGAAAACGAGTGTGTGTTTTCGATGGCAAGGATCCACTGTTGATAGTCTTTCATACTACTAATCATCTAAACCAAATAACAAAATCATTTCGATGATTAAAATTTGTTTAGTTCATGGTAAGCACGAACATGTCAACTGTGTAAGTTTTTTTATAAATGAATTCCTTAAATATTAATGACAACAACAACCTGCATCTATTAAATATTTTGTTTTAAAGTGTTTTGGGATCATGAAAGTGTGTCAAACGATTTTTGTACAGAAACAAGTTTCTCGTGCATTAAATTGCAACGCGACACTTAACGAAATCTAACAGCACATGCTCAATTCTAACACGGATATGACAAACTTCCATCCACGACGATTAATACGTGTTTACATTTACTATGTCTGGTTGACAGTTGTTCCTCACATTTGTCTCGTGTGAGTAAACAGCCGCTGGAAGATATTGTGTGATATAACCATGTTGTATAACGGAGTGGACCCATACACAACCCGGATTAACTCAAGATTATACTGTCATGGTTCTTAAACAGCGATTGTCTCAAAATAATTCAGTAAAACTTTCACTTGATATATCCACAACTCAGAACATTGTACCCTTCTATTTGTTAGTGGTCGATTCAGTCAGTAAATTTATATAAAACGTCTACAGATTGAAAGATTATTTTTCTAACTACTGATGCTCGTGATTAATGTCTTTACCCATATATTTCGCAGAATGTGGTGCCAAATACAGCAACAATGGTAGTTGTCTTGAGCATGACGTTTGTATACAGTTACTTGAGGTAACAGTTACCATAAACTCTCTTTATTTAAACAAATTCCTTCCCAGATAAAACGAACAACTTAACTGAAAGTGTTCTATAACATTAGACACGAAATTTGCTTACATTATTTATATTTTTCTTCTCCGTCAGCGATTTCAATGAACTGCATTGGACTAATATACCGTATCATCGAGTACACCACTTTCACCTGCCTAAAACTAGCACCAATATACACCGAACTGGAGGGAGCGTAGCGTGTACGTACGGAAGAACACATTAAAAGTCCCTCTTTCCACTCTTACTCGAAGAATAGTTCCATTATTAAGATATCTCACGCAAAACGTATGGATGAGGACTCTTTACAGATGGGAGTTCCAGAGTTGATTTGTGCTTTCTCGGTACATGCCATCCGCAGTGATATTGAGAAGTAATGAATCATTCAAAGACAAATTGAATTTTCACTCAAGTGCATATTAATCACGCAAATCGTAGGAAAATGCAGTCCCCCATGTTGCTTTAAAAGAGATTTTGTAAACAAAGTTATAAAGGCAGCTGATATGAAACACTCAAAAAACATTTAATATTATATTTACCTACATTTATAGCAACTCCACAACCTTCTGCTTTTCAACAATATACAGTGTTGCCATCGTAATTATTTGTTCTGTAGAAATACGTTTTTCTAATGGTAATTACTATTGATAAGTCATTTAGAGTCATAGAGACAAGTTAATGCAAGACGGGGTATCTCTAATCCAATAAATGTTAACATAATTATGCAAACGATTCACTGATGACCGCTAGTCAAAAGCTTAAAGATAGAATGGCATTTAACTGTTCTTTAGGCATTAGAAATAATACACGGCTGGTTCTGCTTTATAAAACGCCAATAGTCAGTACCCTGATTAATAAATAATATGATTACGCACGACTTTGTAAAAAAGATTATTTAGTTTTCTGTGACCTTGCCAAATATTGATTATTTATTGATTGATGATTGCTGTATTTTACAAAATTATTTTCATGACTTATTATGTAAGCTTGCAATTAAACAAACTTTTTCTCGCATTGTGGTATTTCTTTATCGATACAATGGTTTTCACTTTTTAAAAACGTTTGCTATTCAATGAGCAGAATGCCAAACATTTCCAACAAAAGAGAAAACAATTATAAATATTATATTAATGAAGAAATTACGTAAGGCGACAGCATTGCCACTGGGAAAATCTGATATCTTAAAGTCTAACAATACGGTAAAATGCAGAAATCTGAATGCACTTTATATTTGAAACTTGTTTCTTTTTATATTTATGATTATTTACAAATAATAATGCTCGATGAAAAATTGAGGATATTTAACTACCAGCATGCATTGTAAGCCTTTGTCCCTCACATCTGACTTATATAAGGACATGAAGTCACAGCGATAAAATGACATGCCCTTGTTGTAGCAACGGGTTTAACCCAACTCCCATTCACAAATAATTCAACATTACGTTACCCTTAAGCCTCGACAGTCTGAGTATGATTCAGTAGTAACCCCCGCTTTCTGATTGTGATAAATGCACCGCACAACTTATTGTGCATTTCCATTAGTTCATGGACTATGCAGTCAGAAAATTTTTATCATACGTCTAGAGAGCGGAAGCTTATTTTTCAAACCACCGATGCTCGTAATTAAGGTGGAAATCTATATTTTATGCAGAACGTGGCATCAAATACCGTGACAACTGTAGTTGTCTTTGACATTAGGCAGATGTGTTGACATA
>Ga0224511_10003130_pt1 | contig 11690 bp, 7 predicted proteins | sample SF_May12_sed_USG_2_FD_169988 | JGI IMG/M metagenome (GOLD analysis project Ga0224511, IMG submission 169988) | Sediment microbial communities from San Francisco Bay, California, United States - SF_May12_sed_USGS_8_1 | ecosystem: Environmental > Aquatic > Marine > Sediment | place: USA...
AATTCAAAGCGTCGCACAAACCTGGAATCGAACACGGATCACTGGGTCCAAAACTGACTGCGCTGCCAACTAAGTAGAACCTTCCATGCCTAAAAGTCTAATGCCCAGGCTCACCCAAATGTTGGAGAAAATCTGTGCAAGCGCTCAGTATGATTTCACATTTGACTGGTCAGGGTCGGGTGAACTCGCTGTGCCTGGCTTTTTGTTGCCAGACGCTTGTTTTGAGTCGTAGCATTAATGTATCCTGGAATATATCACACTTAGAGTTCTCTTTCATTTTATTGATTTTTTGATATAGAAGTTGATGATAGCCCTGCAGATTGATTCACTAACTGTCATGATGATACAGTAATAAGTTTAGCCTCAGAATATATGCCTAATGACGAGTCACTCAAGTTTCTAGCCTCGGAGCCGCTCCCCATTTTCTTGTATCGCCGAAAACATGTGATTTAAACATATAGATTGTGCAAACTGCGTGCATATCGTAATACTGACCCCACCAATGGAAATCAGACTGACTGTGCAACCGGCTTTGCCATTAAAACGGGGCAGTAAACTGGAACAAAAATGGTGAACTGCCCCACCAGAACGGGAAACTAACCAGCATGATATACTAATGGATACATGGTTTTATGATGGCATTTGGAAAGTGTACTGCCTGGTATGACTACTCATTTGCCACTATGGGTGGTTAACAACAAACTTTATCAATACCATTATCAGTAATCGTGATATCTCGCAAGACCAGCATTTCCCCTATTTGGGAAGATGACTTTTTCCCCCGAAACAGCTAATGTAATCCAAGGTAGCACGAACTGTCTGAAGAGGTTCAGTCAAGTCTCTACCACAAAGACAGGGATAGAAGGGTTGAATTTGGTCTGGTGAAGTTGAAATCCGGCAAGTCCTGATGCAAATCTGACATTAATACGCCTTGGCTTCAGACGGTCGTCGCAGAAAAGAGTAAACACCAAACTGCAGCTGGCATGAGACGAGTTTTCTTCCACTTTTGGAATTTCTCGGCTAGACTAGTGCATGGTCTATTACCACACAGGTTTTGCTAATTGACAACCATCTGGATGAAACCACACGCCCATGTTGGTTTGCTTGCTTTGCTTCAATGACCACTAACATACTAACTACTTACGCTGGCTGCGTCGTATGTGCCTGATATCGGTGCACATCTATGTCATTGCATGAGGAAAAGTTGGCTGAATGAATCGCTTTAGATCTGTGAGCACTGAGCAGCATGAAATGAGTGATATGTTTGGTTTTATTCATATAATTAATTATCTGTTACAATAGTCTTATTTATTCTGAGGTATGTTCCTGAAATTACATCCAGCTGTTGGCAGCATAAAGTGTTTACCCTTCAATAGGCACCTCTGCTATAACATTTTCTCCTAGGATTAAGTCTCTGTATAGTTGCCAGAAAAACTGGGTTTTAGCAAACCCTTTGTGTAGAGATGCTGATTCAATATAACCTACGGCCTTGCATTCATCTTCTCTGAGTGTCCTCGGAGCTTCTCCGTTGGCTACAGGGACATTGTGGCCGAGTGGTTAGAGTGTTCATTACTGGTGCTGAAGGTCCCGGGTTCAAAGCACGGTTTGGGTACGGGATTTCAAAAGCTCTCTCTGTTCAACCAGCAGTAAATGGGTACCCAACTCTCTTCAGACCTGGGGAAGATGAATAGCGGTGAGGAAGAGGAGTGGCGTCCCACCTCAGTTACACCATTGCCTGATACAGGTTGGCTCTTTAATAGCCACATCCCCGATAGCCAGTTGGGTCATGGGACGACCCATACCTTTTTACTGAAATCAGCATTCTCTTTTGTAGCTTGGTAATCCGGAGTCGACTCCATCCACTCCGACCCATAAGCGCTCTGAATCCAAAGACTCGATCAAATCCAATAAATCGGATAAACAACCTTCACACGCGGGTATGCCTGTAAATTATGTTGAAGCTGCCCTGTCAATTCTTTAGCTGCCTCTTGTTCGTCTTTCTGAGTAGATTCTGACTCGTGTGATAAGTAGAAATTTGCGTGTTGCTACTTATGGTTCTTGGCCATATTATTTTACAGACTTCCGAAGCAGGCGTCATTAGACATAAAGATTTCAAACATTGCATGTCAGTACTATATTATTGATCTAATGAAAAAAAAGATTGATCATTGCAGGCAGTCAGTAGATAGGTTAACCATTAGGTGCATTCATGTGATTGGGTTGAAACGGATTTCAGATGGGTTCTTAGCTCCACTACTCGAAAGCGCGCCTGAGAAGTGCGTGTTTACAAACCATGTACCTCTGTTCCCTCTGAAAGTCAATTCGATCACGCGAACAGAATTCTGTGTCTGAAAGTGGACATGGTAGTTTATGAAGTGTCAAGGTTATCAAAGTTATGTCAAGGTTATGTATTGGTTGCTTACTATTTCCATGGTCGCTTGCACTCGCTTGTTGTTACGAGAAACAAAACGCACAATTTTCTGTCCTTTTTTTAGCTGCGCCTTTCTGCTTGCGTGATCATGATTGTTTGAAATTTTGTGCCTGCATCTGACCGAAATCAGGCGAATACTCCTCATAGGCCCTCGAAAAGTGCGTTTTACAAACCATGTACCTCAGCTGCGTCTGAAAGGGAATTCAGCGCCTGAAAAGTAGGCGTGCTAGTTTATACAGTGTCAAGGTTATCAAAATGTCAAGGCTAGCTATCTATCGCTTACTTATTCTATACCCACTTCACGGGTCACTTCGTTGTTGCGAAACAGACTGCACTACTTTTCAGTCCTTAAACATGGAAGACGTTGACAGAAGGCTACTCCGATGCTCATGAAACTGCACCCGAAACCCTGCAGCTTTTTAACTGGACCTATCTTTTTACGTGTTCGCGTCTGAATTTTTTGTCTGTGTCTGACTAAAATCACACGAATAGACTTATTATATCATCCTTTGGGGCTCAGAATTTTTTTAAGGTTGGACATTCACCATTAATGGGGCTAATTCCTCAGCTTTGAACCTTGTTTTTTTTATTTGTCTCCTGTCATCCTGGCAAACCAGTGTAGTATGGTGCAAACTAGCTGAAGGAACTATGGCTCTGCTAAGAACTAATTATCACTTAATACACTCAGAATGTCAGTGTGTCAGCCGGTCCATTACAGGTTCTGAACGACGCGACAGTTTCGAGCTAGTCGAGACGACAGAAAATCAAACCTCAATCTTTGAGCAGCAACTCAGCTCACTACAGGAGCAGCTTATAGGATCTATGATTGAAAATCAAAACCTAGGTGAGTCTCTGCAGTTACTGCTGATCCTAAAATCAATGCGCGCTCCGCTTCCCACCTCCCTCATTCGTTACCAGAAGTTAAAGCGCAAAATCCGAGGTGGGGAGAGGGGTTTTGTAGATTAGACAGTCAGTATTACGCATCGAGTTGCCCTAAAGTTGTATGGTTATGTTCTGTCGATTACATTCATAAGTGTGAAAACTGGAGATTAATGCGCTCCATATACTTTGGGACTCCATTCCCCTGCATGCCTCCCCCCTAGATGTTAGACACTGTTCGTTATACTGTGATTTTATTCCGTGTGTTTATGATATTCATAATTCTTCAGCAACTCATGCATTGTTAAGCCGATTTTATTTGGGATCAACATTTCAGACAAGGTTTATGTGTATTGGAATTGTAGCATCTTTGTGCAAGCATTTGTTACTGGAAAAATTCCCCTCGGTTTCAATAATGGACAAAACTATTCTGGCCAGAAGCCATCTTTGGTTACCCGTGTGTTTATGTTTTGCAGCGACGGAGCTGGCTGCTTTGAAAGAGAAGTCTTCAGCTGAGGAGCTTCGTAAAGAACTGGAGATGGAAAAAAAGCGTAATGCTGAACTCCAACAGAAGATCAGCGCAGTACGCAGCTCAAGCCCTGCTGAGTCCGCTCAACAAAAGTGAGATCACTTTCTTTCACGAGCATGGATCTCCTCTAAACAGACTTAACTGTCGCTGCGCTATCCATAGAGCTGGAAATTAAATCAGCAACTCTAACCCTAAGTCTGGAGCGCTAACCACTAAGCCACCGCTTCACCATAAGACTGAAGACATCATACAAGAGACCACTGTTAACTCATTGCTCTCTATGTCCCCTTAAAAGCTAGTGCTTTTCTTCAGCATGAATATCCACATATAGTGGACGCTCATCTTTTTCCAGTTCTACTACTGAAAGATTATTACAGCATGGGTATCTTGCGGATACGATCATCCTGTCCTACATGGATGGCGTCACTAAGCCAATGATTGATTTTCTTGATTCATGGCTTGCCCCATAGAGTTGGTACTCTGGTGGGCCTCCTTTATTTAATATCACTATCCTAAGCCGATGAGGGAGAAAGCGCAAAGTGGTACACAAACTTGTAATGGCACCCGGATGACCTGATCCCAAACAGAACGGGCTGCCAGCTAACCCTACTTTTTGTTGTGCAAGAAACTACCTTAATTGAGCGCCATCTATTTTTTAGATTAGCAAATGCTAGCGAATTTAGCCCATCTCCAACTGAGGAGGATAAGCCTAGCACTGAGGGATTGCCTACCTCTTGGATCAGTCGAGCGTCGTATATGTTTCTCTATAGGTTTTATGAGCTGCTGGAAGATTTCTCGGTCACATCTGATGATGTAGTTCAGGAGGTTGGTACCAGGCAACGTATTCCGATTTTCTTCTATATCCAACATCCTTTGGATTGTTTCAAAATCCGTTATTGGAATAGTAAAAAAACTCCTGAGTTTTGAGAGGATAAATTACGAATTCGACTTTGGAAAGTAGCTTGCCAGTAGTTCGGCTGAAATAAAATGGCTGTTCGTTTTCAGTATAGTCATTTCTGTTGCTTTGAACCAAAATCTATGGCTAGGGCAATTACTGCAAAGCTTCACACTGAGTCAGCATGTACTCAGGTAGAGTATAACTGGCCCTGGACATAGTCAGCCTCCACATTCCCGGCTTTTACTAGTTGCTTCGCACATGATCTCCCGAGAGCGATAAATTCCATCATTGCTATTATATTCACAGAAAGAACAATCACTCGCTGTGAAGGCACTAAAGAATAACATCTCCCGATTCGGTAACGGAGTGAAGCCAATCTTTGAGACACTCGATGGCCTAGATCTACTATTTAATTGGCACACTCCATTGCTTACTAGCACTGTGTTTTTTGTGAGTATTTCGAGGAGTTCTGCGCAGCATTCACTTTGATGTGATGCGTTAGAGAATATTTTGGATATAGGGTTCCTGTACTCAGCGTCGTTTTTATGAGAATTAAAGTGTTTGTGGAAAATGCAATAGCAGGATAACTCGATAGGTAGAGCAGGATAACTCGATAGGTAAAGCAGGATTACTCGATAGGCAGAGCAGGATAACTCGATAGGTAGAGCAGGATAACTCGATAGGTAAAGCAGGATAACTCGATAGGTAGAGCAGGATAACTCGATAGGTAGAGCAGGGTAACTCGATAGGTAGAGCAGGATAACTCGATAGGTAAAGCAGGATAACTCGATAGGTAGAGCAGGATAACTCGATAGGTAGAGCAGGATAACTCGATAGGTAGAGCAGGATAACTCGATAGGTAAAGCAGGATAACTCGATAGGTAGAGCATTTGACTCAAGAGAGAAAGATCTCAAATTAAAGACCTAGTGATGCTGAATGCCTACTTTAGGAATGAGGTCCTCACATAATGTAGACCATTTTAACAAGCCTCAGGCTTAGGAGGTCCATTAAATAAGATGGTAACGTGTCCGATCAGCAAAAAGAAAGCAAAATTAATAAAAATATGCTCTTGGTAACCAAATAACACAGTATGAGAGTCACTCACTAGCCACACTTTACTAGGTACTAGGCTTTATTACTTTTGGCAGATGTGGATGTACGTCACATGGAAAGGAATGCTCGTACCAACCGTTCTATTTATTCTCGTTTTACGACTCCTTCTCAACCTTCTGGAAGAATGGTAAGCTCCTTCCTCCCACACATCAACAGATGAATTTCCTACAGTACGAGTATGCGTCTTTAAATCCAATAAGAACCTATCATGGTACAGATAACCTGTGACAGTGTAAGATGACTGGATGCTCTTGTTGGCAGTGTGAGGCCGAGGAAATGTTCTTCACTTTTAGTTTCCCAGCAACTATTAACTACTGTAAATGCCTCTAAAGGCTTACGATAGAGATGCTGACATTTGAGTTGAGTTGAAACATATGGTGTTACAGGCGTGTGATCTCTCCTGTCCGTCTTCTCCCTGGTGGTCAAAGAGCTGATGAGGAAATAGACAAGGAAACTAGCGTCTCAGATAAATTTAACATTGTCCTACAGGTGGCAACCAAAGTCCAGGTATGTTACTCAGCACTCCATTTCATGTTTGCTTATTAAATCCCTGACAGCGTTCAGGAAGCTCAGCTACAGCATAGACCCACTAGCTACCCATGTTTTCTTGTCCCGATGTTGGTCCATCTTCATTTAAACAGGGCAAAGGTTGCCCCTTAGCCAATGGCTGTGTGGGAAAGTGGCCCACTTTCACCGGCAACAATGTATCAGAGGTGGTATACCAATCCTCTTCCTGGCCGCCTTCACCAGCTCTGAGGGGAGCCAGGTACCCATTCCCTGCTTCGTGAACATAAGTTTTTTAATAATCCCTGCGAGCAAGCTTCCTTGAATCCGTTGACCTTCAGGACCAATGGTGAGCGCTCTAACCACTCAACCACAGCGCCTCTCTTTATCTTCTGTTTTCCTGTTCTGTTTTCCGTCCCACCGTCAGTGACACTCATTTTCCAACCTAACTTTACACACAATGATTGTCAATTACAGAATAAATTTGGTCAGATGGCGGATGGTCTAGAAAAAATAAAAAAGTAAGTCGTTTTCAACCATTATTGTCTATTTGTGTTTAAAGTGTATAAATGGTTGCGTTGGATTCACCTTAGACAGTCGGTAAAAACACAGCGGACGCGAGTCAAACTCCCCGGCCGAAAAGTTGTTGACTTAGCAAACTCTGGATGTTTTTGTACCACTCGCGGGCAGGCATTCATGAAGCCTGATGGCTAGGGCAATGAGATTCCTGTGGTTACTTGTTAGCCTGGCCATTGGTTATGCTGACCAAGGACAGTTTAGACACAATAGTCCTTGATAACAGCCAAACAATTGTTATAACCGATGCCCAATGTGCAGCAAACTTTTTCAAATAATAATTATCAAGTCTGTAAAAATTGCACTGTGACTTTCAGCCAATATCAGCGCGCATGCAACAGTCACGGAAAACGAACAGACTCTAAAGTTCCTTTTTTGTATTTCGATCATTGCCTGTCCCTGGTTGAACTTCGTCCTTCCTCCTCGGGTGTCTGCAGGTTGTGTGGTGCCATTGAGGGGAGATTGAGTCATTTTCTGCCGTGCGGGCTCAGAATGGGTTGGCATAGTGTGATCAGCCAGGGAAAAATCGCTTTAAATACTCCGCATGGCCGGGAATTGAACCCGGGCCATGGAATGAACATTGGGATACATTCATTCTCTCACTGAGATATTATGACTGACCATAACCCTTACAAATGCCAAAATACTGTGCTTTCATACATACTCTATTTTGGTAGAGTAAAGGGCCGTTGATCTGATTCTCTTTGAGAATCGGATGTGCTGATGAGACCATTGTCTTTGTAGCCTACTAACATGGAAGAGAACCGATGACACAAAGCAAGTCTTTGTCCCGCTATGTGCCGCTTTCCTACTCACTGCTGTTGCTAGTTTAGATACAGTGATGTTTTTGTTCGGTAAGAGCCTCGGAGTTGTCCTTTCCTCATAATCCAACGAACCTCTACAGTGCATGATCAATTAAGATTAAGTCTCAATGTTAGATCATTTTGTGACTTTCACTGTGTGTTTCCTCCAATTTAACATTACACGACTTTAAATTTTCTTCTTGGTTTATATGCAATCTTTTGTCGACCAAAGTCCACAATGAGTATGTGTCCAACGAGAAACTAAATAACGTCATATACCATCAACTTTCAATCTAGTCTGTTCTGGATCGTTTAGTTTGGCGAGTTATTCTCTCTTGAAGTTTCACAGCAACCCAGCTGGTCAACTACACGAACCAGCCCTAAGTTCTCTAATGCCCTTGACAGTGTTGAGTCAGTTGGCATTGCACTGTTTCTGTCAGCTGTCAGGAGACATGAAGTTTTTACTAGTGTGTTCAGGGGATGCTGTTCGTTTTCTCAGGTACATTCCTCGGTATAAAATTCTTCATCACTGATCCAATATATCAGCGCTTCCCAAGAATCAAAGAAAAATATGACTCAACAGCGAAACTCTGGGCTAATCTAGTCAATGACAGCGAACTAAAAAGACAGCAATCTTTGTCAGCTAATGACAGTGTAAGTATGCCAGTCAGCTTTGGATTGCTGACTTAGGCTCGGTCCCCATGTGGCATCCAATAAAAGGCCAGGAAACATTGTGAATAGCCAGGGCACATTGTGGCTGACAATGCGGGGTTAAAATGTGTAGGTGCTGTTATACCAACTCCCTGTCACCACCACGCTTATTAAGCCCTGCGATATCTTAAGACCTCTTTTAATTTAACCCATATCTCGGTTGTTGTCATTCATTTCCTTCCTTTCTCAGCATTAGCCAGACTACTTAATGGAACTTTGAGCTTGGAACCTATAGAGAGCTTGCGTTTACACCTAATCTTGGCCTTTCCAGCTATATCCCTTATTTTCAGAAGTAGACAACTCCTACTTCCATTCTGGACACTGCGATATTAGGTGCTGATAACTTATGCTTAACGCCAAAAGAAGAAATAAACCTGATCTCTTGCAGCTGTTAGATCATAATAATCTTTTCCCCCACGCGGTCCTATATTTATAAGTTGTGTACCGACCAGAGGGAACCCGTTGCAATCTCTTTCCAAATTTGAGACATTTGTCATGGAATCTCTCGGTGGTCAAGCGGGATGACGAGATGACCCAATAGCTAGAGTTCAAAACCAAAAGATCTTGGGTTCAACCCCTTGTCATACTGTGAGAATGAGCCTTTCACATTATGTCTAGCTCCTACTCCTCTAACAAGCCTCAGTCTTAAGAAGTCCATTACATAAGATGGCTAAGTTCCCCTGAGAAGCAAAACAACCTATGTGTAGTCAAGTCACCCCCACCTTTTACGATGATCTGATCCTATTGAATGCAGCGAGTCAGTTTTCTATTAATCATCAATGCTCAATCTTACAGGATTTTATGTGACTTACTTGTTTGACTTACTATTTTATTTTTATTCAGTTGCGTCTCAGCAAGTCTTCCACTCGTACGCGACTAGTTTCTAGAAACGACTCAAAGCCCTTGGCTTTGACTGAAGATGAGGCGAGTGAGGGGGATAGAGCGTTCTGTGGCAGGTTCAATCTTCCCGAAGGGGAGCACCCACTGAAAGCGTCAGGTACCTGTACAGAAGTTTTATACATTTTAAGAAGCATTCTATTATTCAAAAGGATTAAGTTCCCTATTGGGATAGCAGGGTAGCTCAATGGCTAGAACTCTTGGCTGAAGGTCAAAAGATCTGAAGTTTGAGTCCTACTTATGCTGGGCGCCCAATGTTGTACTGAACCGCTGCGAGGTCCGTTAGATAGGCCGGCCAATTGCCCGTGTAAAATAATAAAAATGAATAATGCGCAAAAGCGCTCTGATTGTATTTACCCTAAGTCATGAACATGTGGATACAGACAACCCTTGGTTTCAACGATGCAGCCGGACCAAACTCCTTTGACCTTTGAATTCAATGTTACCTACAAATCTTGTTGCTCAGGATTAGTGTCTGTCTGTCTGTATTACCTCTATTGCTGTGTTCTCATATGCGCTATAAAATCTACCCATGATTCTAATCTTTGTATTTTAGCGTTTAAGAATGGGCGTAATTGTATTTTACTGGATAAAGAGTCTTCCATGTCTATTACGGCAGCCATTAGTCATCATACGAAACTATACCTTACTCCTAGGTAAGTAACACTGACACCTATACCTACATATATGTAAATATCACAGACACTTGCTCATACCTACACCTAGGTAAGTATTATGGGCATTTACCTATATCTTGCTCTTAGGATATGTAGCACTGACTCTTACCTATGCCTCACTCCTAGGTAAGTATTACTGACACTTACCTATGCCTCACTCCTAGGTTAGTATTACTGACACTTACCTATGCCTCACTCCTGAGTAAGTATCACTGACGCTTACCTATGCCTCACTCCTATATATCACTGACACTTACCTATGCTTCACTACTAGGTAAGTATTATGGGCATTTACCTATACCTCACTCTTAGGATATGTATCACTGACACTTACCTATACCTCACTCATAGGTAAGTATCACATATACCGAGTCACCCGCTCAACTGTAAAAGCTGATTTGTTACATTTGACAGCCTCCATACCACACTTCATTTACTTATTACTCTGTTGTTTTTTTAATTCATGTACTAGTTGTTTATTTATATATGGATTTCATATTTTTCGGGCGATTAAACACGAGCGTAGCGACAATTGACTAGAGTTAGTGATGGGCATGGACGATGTTTTCTGCGGGTCAAAAAAGCAGTTTGGACCATTCAATCGTTACTAGTATGTTTGCAGGACCTTCCATCACCAGCTAGCAGTCCAACTGTCCCGATATGTTAAGAATGATATCCTTCCATTTCAGACCTTAATTCATCTTCAGATGAAAGCATATATATCTCTCATAGGAGTAGGCTACGATACTTCTGAACTCTCCATTGAAGGCGTGCTTCTCTCTAACATGTCTTCTGAAGCACTAGTTGGCCTAAAAGGATGTTTGCACGATGGTCGGCTTACCGCGCATGCGGGATTAAGAATTTGTCAAAACGACTCCAAACTAGCTGATTGACTTGGCTTCTCGGCATACTGGCAGGGCAAGCGATGCAACAGAAGCACCACGATTGGGTCCATTACTAACACTTTAAGAATAAAAATTATATTTGTCTAGCTATTTAGTATACATCTTCTCTTATTCTGTACGTTTGAAGTCTCTCCTCCCCTAAACCTGCATTTTTCTACAACCTTGTCATCTAAACGCGCTTGGTTTGGACTGAGAATGAGACTGGTTTATTGCTTGTTTCGCACAAGCACATTGCTATCCCATCTGACTTGTTACGGCATGATTAAGGCTAGCTTGAACCCAGGAAATCATGATGTTGAGCCAAGCCACTTAGCCTCTGCAATATCCCAATTTATTTTACGTCCATTCTTGTTGTCGCTGTTAATTTTCTCAATGCGAATGTTATTGACACTCGTTCAAGAGGATAAGTTATATTTATTTTATTTTTATAGTTTTCTCTGCTATGAGATGAGAAATGATAAAAGGGAGGCGATTCCCTTGGCTAATATAACACGTCTGGAGAAGAGAAAGCCGATCTCATTTCTCCCCGGGTCAGGGATGTCACTGGAGGTTACTGTCATTGGATTCGATAAGGTAAATTCGCTACCCATATCCAACTTCTTATCTCGATGTCAGCACAGCTGTCAGAAGGGGTGCAGGAATTGGCCTACTGAGTCTCCAGCGAACTCTACGACCCCACTCCAGGAATAATCTGCAGAGTATAAAAATTTATGACTACCCGTGTACAATCTGTGTGTCCGTTCCTCTTTTAGCCTAAGCTGTTTGG
>Ga0224511_10003131_pt1 | contig 11689 bp, 10 predicted proteins | sample SF_May12_sed_USG_2_FD_169988 | JGI IMG/M metagenome (GOLD analysis project Ga0224511, IMG submission 169988) | Sediment microbial communities from San Francisco Bay, California, United States - SF_May12_sed_USGS_8_1 | ecosystem: Environmental > Aquatic > Marine > Sediment | place: USA...
CTTTCCCGGTGCTCCACTCTCCATCCTTCCCGGTGCTCCACTCTCCATCCTTCCCGATGCTCCACTCTCCATCCTTCCGGGTGCTCCACTCTCCATCCTTCCCGGTGCTCCACTCTCCATCCTTCCCGGTGCTCCACTCTCCATCCTTCCCTGTGCTCCACTCTCCATCTTTCCCGGTGCTCCACTTTCCATCTTTCCCGGTGCTCCACTCTCCATTCTTCCCGGTGCTCCACTCTCCATCCTTCCCGGTGCTCCACTCTCCATCCTTCCGGGTGCTCCACTCTCCATCCTTCCTGGTGCTTCACTCTCCATCCTTCCGGTGCTCCACTCTCCATCCTTCCCGGTGCTCCACTCTCCTCTCTTTAGACTATGCATTTGAAAACATGCCTGTATCTAAATTTGAAGTAGCTCACTGAGTTCTAGGCAGGGTTATTCAAGTACATAAATGTTTGCCTATGCAGCTTATGTTTTCTGATTCCTGCAGAAACTGCTCCCAAAGTTACCAGTGCCGGAGCTAAGCCATACTCTTGAAATGTATCTGAACGTTCTCAAACCAATCACAACCACTGAACAGTTCGAGAAGGCGGAGCTACTAGTTCATAACTTCCTGTCCAAAGGTGGAGAGGGAGACAACCTTCAAAATAAGCTACATGACTTTGCGCAGGAAACTGACAACTGGGTGAGTGGATAGATCCTTTTGTGCATAGCACCAGATAAGATTATCTTGTTTTGCATGGGTGGCATCTCTAAGCCAATGGTTTGTTTTTATACAGTTATACATCATAAATGTGATACTCTGTTGGTATTCTTTGGGTTTGCCTCCTTTGCCGCGTTTTGAACCCAACGAGGTAGAAAGCAGCAAGTGACGCACTTCTCCCCTGGCATACTTCTACCATACGATAAACAATTCAACATAAATAAGTTCAACATGGGAAATTAACCCGAAAGTCCACACACCTCATGACTAACTTTACGTTTTATGCCTTAACGTCATCATCCGATGTGGGTGACGTATTTCACAGTTATCTTCAACTCACCTTAACACCCACACCACATGTTTTTGAGTCAATCAGACCAAATGGTTACATCATATCATATCCTGTTTATTACGTTGGTTAATCATTTACATGTACAGCCATAAACAAATGCATGTAATAACGAAGGTAACGGCATGAAATACCAACTTCTACATCTGTACAACTTACTCAGCTTGATGTCACGTGTATATAGTATGCTGTTGAGGCTTGAAATGGCTTCGTACCACAGCCTAATTGTATTTTGCAACATTTGATTGCCAGAAATCTGAATATGCCTTGTCATCATGGATCGTATAGAAGTATATGATCCTACAAGTTTTGGTAGTGGACACTTTCATCCTTCCATCTGAATTACGTTACCAGCCATCCCAGATGCATAACTAAGCTGTTTGGGAAAAAATTAAAGACCAAAGGCATTCCCTCATGCGAATTCAGTCCTTCTGTAGAATATTATCAGACTGTATAGAAGGTTTAGCCTCTGAGATCAGTTCAGAACGAATCTGGGACGGGTTTCATGACCCCAGTACGGTTACCACTGAATAAATAGCGCTCTCGTGATCAGACCTGCACCAATGTAAACAGAAACCGCAGACCCACACTATTGAATAGTGCCCTTTCTTCCGCCCACTCATTGATGTGGAGCAGAAGCCTGAGCTCTAAGGCTGCGTTCATCTACTGCTGGACGAAATTGGTGTGTACTCATGAATTCGTCATAAGAGAGGCCACTAAGTAACGGTGTATGCAGCTCGGCCTGACTATCTAGGATTTCAGCATAATCTCATTCTCTTTTAAGCGCACTCACTGATACTATTACTGGCCTCCTGGCCTTCTTATTGAATAACATATTACTTTAAGTGATCATATACTACACCCGCCTCAATTCCAATAAGCTCAGCTTCAAAGAACAAAATGTGATTTAGTCTTACAATTGTGACGTACATGCTATCTTAAGTTTGACCTGCAGACAGATGTAAAGAGGATGGCGGGATAGCTCAGTGATAGAACGCAGTTCTCGTCATCGTAATAACCCGTGTTCAAATACCGGTCACGACGAGCTCCCGTTGTGAGCAAGAACTCCTCACATCCTTATCCTTACTCGAAACAAAAGCAAGTCTCACTATGAGGTGGAGTAATTGGGGAAAAAGCTAGTCTCTAACCATGGCAGCTTCATCATAACCACGAGGATGTCATATGAGAGAACAAGAAACGCGTGCTAAAACTGAACCATTCGTGGACAGAGTGACTTCAACAGGGTAGCACTGCACTATGGATCATAAATAGGGATGAGGAACAACGACAGGAAGCATTGGAAATGTGATTGTAGAGAAAACTAAAAGGTCTTGCCTCAAAGGATCATATGTAACAAACAATGTTGCGCTAGCCAGGATGGGAGTAAAAAAGACTATTGAGGGAGATTGAAGGGAGACAGAAACAATGGCAGGGACTGCATGGTCGTATCCAAAGACATGATAGCATGGTGAAGCTGGTAATAGAGGGCAGAATGGGACCAAGAGGGAGAAGGGGAAGAGCAAATCTGCCTAAAGTTCCTATATAACACTCAAGAAAAAATGCACTGGACAGGGTGGGATGGCACACAGCAGAACACCACCACTGCTATGCAATGAGATTGTTTACTTTCGTGTGGACTCATACAGAAGGCTAGTTCATGGGCTGTCCTCGTTTATTAGAGGCCGAATCGGTGGTGGAACCCCTGGTTCTAAGTCAAATACGCTATCCACTAAGCCACCATGCCACTTAAACCATCTATGTGCAACAAACGTTACATATATTCACCCAGTTTCTATGATTGTTCCAGGAATAGCCCAAGCGGTATAGAGCTTGGTTCTCTAAAAATCAATTCTTTCTTCTTATTATAAAATTCCTTTATTGTGCAAACCTATTGTTTGTATTTGTTGACATAAAAGCTCTGAGCCAAATGTGAAAATTACCAGTTTCATTATCTGAACTAGTTATAGTGACAAGAGGTACATTCGCATGATCAGTATTTTCGCGACTGAAATGAATTTCGGTCGCAAAATCTGTTAAACTATTTAGAAGCGCAACCAAAAGGCGTGATTTAACAAAGCATATAATATTACAAAGCCTTGCCATCATAGCTATGACACACACGTATATTACAGGCTTATAATTGGTGGCTTGATGACATGTACATGAATGTGCGATCCCCTTTGCCGATTAACAGCAACCCTGGAATGGTGTTTCCTAGAACTACATTCACAGATCCTAACGAACAAATCAGGTAAACCAGCACTAAGTATAATCCTTCCATGTGTTTGCGATACAAGGTACCATATATACAGCTTGGCCTATTCCGCTTACTGACCAGCACCATCTTAGATCTGACAAGCTCACCGGACTACGTAGTAAGAACAAGATTCGGCATAAATGTATAGAAATACTGTTTCATGATCAATGTAAATGTACGCATAAGCGTTGGTCTAACTGCCGCTTTTGGTATGCCTCACTTTTGTGGAAGCCAGATGATAAGGTTCGTCAAAAGTTCAGATTATCACTACTACTGTGATCGATGCCAATAGGCACATGCTCAGTGCTAAAGACTGACGGAACACATACTGCTCTTGTTAACAGAGTTTGTTCATTAGGTGACTAGTGACCTAAGCACCAAGAGAGCTTCTCTTGTTTTATATGGATATCACTAAGCTAACAGCTTGTTTTATATGGATATCACTAAGCTAACGGCTTGTTTTATATGGATATCACTAAGCTAACGGCTTGTTTTCAGGATGGTCCATGGTTTGCTCTATAGAGTTGGTGGCCGCAATCCCAATCCGATGAGGGAGAAAGCACAAAGTGACGCAGAAACTTGAAATCGAACCCAGGTCACCTGGTCCCAAGCCGAATGCTCTATATACTCACTTAACCATCACTTTTCTTCTTTCCACTGTACTAACAAACTACAAAATCTCGGTGTAGGAGAGCATAACTTTTTCTGCAATCAATGACCTTTGCAGATCTTACTATTGGTTACCGTTACAGATTTGCTGCACGGCTGGTCTCTGGCATTCTTGACTACAAAGTCATCATTGATGCGTAAGTAACTTATCCTGGTTTGATGATGTAGCATAGAGAGAGAGAGAGAGAAAGCGCGAGCCTGATTTAACACTTGGCTTGCCACCGTGAGATTATGCATTCACACCAAATGCGAGTGCGAGTGCGAATGGAGTTTCCATCACCTCTGACAATTCTGAGCTTTGAAGCCCGAGTTACAGCCTACGCCTGATTAGTAGTGCAGAAATTATTAGTTCAAGTTTTTTCAGCATTTCCCAGAATGTGCCATTAGGAGACCGTTTGCTCACACTCACCTGCAGCATAGAGTAAGGTTATTTATGTCCTTACGAAATGGGCTCCGTTATTTAGTTTCACGGTCCAAGTCCGGTAAGGGCTAATAAGAGTCGTTCAAATCCGGGGTAAAACCTAAAAGACCTGGTGATAAACCCAGTGCACTATTCACTTAGCTGTCACTTTAACCCAGCCTATACCAAACTTAGTATCATCATAATCGCCCATCGTTCTCAACTAGGACAGTCGTTAAAAGAACTGGGCTTGCAACTGTGAGAACCTGGGTTCAAATCCTAGCCATGGCTCCTACCGCTCCAACAAGTTTCCGGCCTAAAAGATTCGTTAAATGGAATGGCTGAGTGTCCGAGTAAAAAAAAACTTCATGGATTACGGCTGGTTCAAACAAAACTGACGAAATCTCAGGTGGCTGAACAGTCACGACTCCCGAGCCATGATTGCAGATGTGGTGGTAGTGAGAAGGGAAGCTGCCTGAGTGTTGAATGCGGCAACCATTTCTGCCCCAACACTCTTTGCGACTAGAGCTGAAATATCTTCATCATTTCCAACATTGCAGGCGCGCTCTTCCAATAGATAGAGCTCGTCACAGAGAGAAGGGCCAGCCACTGTGTATGGAACAGTATTACCGACTGTTCTCCTCATACCGTGAACCAGGCATTGTCAAGGACAATTTGAGAACTGTAGATACATGCTCGGCTGGTCCAGAGCATATCACAGTAATTCGCAATAATCAGGTATGACTCACAGTCGCTCTACTCACAGGAAAGAGATCAATCTAGGGCTTCCTGCTTTGTGGTATTATCTGCGCAAATGGCTGCAAACTGCGGGGACAAAACCTGGTTTATTTGGAGAAGATCCAAAATAATTTTAGTCCTTCACTGCATGTTTTATGGTCAAATTCTTTAGTTGAAGTAATTTCTAGTCTGTAAGACAGAACAGCTGTCAGGAGTGGTGCAGAACATGGCCTTCTGAGTTTATTTAACTCCTTGCTTCCCGGGATGAACCCTTCGGAGTCTTTCTGCTTACCCCCATGTATCCCATACCTCTATGGGTGGTTTCCCTTAGTTTGTCCATGCGGATGGCTTATATTGACTGTAGCCATATTGGCATGAATGCGTGGCTGCTGATTTTGAACTATTGATCCTCACCAATTATTGAATTCATGTGCGGTTAAGAAATACGGTCTCAGACACGAGGTCGGTTTAATCGCATTACCCATACTGAGCCTACGCTAGTCACTGCTATTAATACAGCCAATGTGCAATGGGTCAGGCTGATTGAGTTTACCCAAGGTTCATACTTATTTCTTATTTACCCTGCAGCTTTATAAAGTGGAGGTAGCGAATAACGTCGCTCGACTGAGTGAAGATGATATCGGATGTCAGCTTCGCAGAATTTGCCAGATGGAGGAGGCTGTTAGTGAACCTAATGCTGTGGGCTTACTGACTACTCTGTCCAGGGATCAATGGGCCAACTGCCGTCATGCTTTACTGAAAGGTTGGTGCTCGGAGTTATCTCTCTTGGCTTCGATCCCTAGAATTTTATTTCGTAATGGAGAACATCACATTAAGGGACAGTCTTGCTCACAGAATGACCTATGAGACAAATCATAGATTGTAGTACCAAAATGTTCTGGTTTGGTATCAGACTGATAAAAATTAATTAAACGATTTAAAAGTTTCATGCATTTGAATGTATGAAGATGAAGAATTATAATGTCTGTTAGAAGTATTACCAGCGTGTGTGCTCAATACACAGTCTGTTGTCCTGTTGATCGGGTTTTTGGACTGGGCACTTCACATTATGCCACCATGTCTTCTTGACATGTTGTTAACCTAGCTGTCTAAGCAATAAAAACAGGTTTCCCTGTGATCCTATCCGGTTTCGGGATCAGATGGTGAATTTTCCTCATCGTATCTCGCGGCCACAAGATTGCCAGATCCTTTTTGAGCAAACACACCCATTCGAAGGAAGCCGCATGGTGAGACTTTATAATGCGGACTCGCGCTGCTAAAGATTGGACAGAAAACTACAGAACACCATGAGAATCTGAGCAACCTATAGTAGCCTATCAGGGCCTGACTGACTCGTCCGGACCACCTGTTGCTACCCAGAGAAAGGTGTCAGTAATTAGGGAAAAAGTTAATTCATTGTAATCATCAGTCTGTTCTCATCCAATGCTAGGTGAAACTGTAGCATTGATCTAGCAAATTTTGCTGAGCCTTTGCCATGACAGTCTGTCCCTCTACATGGCTCTTTTTCTCCTCATCTGACGCCTTCACTGCTATGGTGAATCTGTCAGTCTGGATAATATCAGGCTAATATATCAGGCGTTATTGATACTGCTTAAAACCACTGCTGCGGTGTGTAAGAGCATGTAAAATCACATAAAAACAAAGTTCCCCTTTGGCTAAAAAAATTAAACATCTTAATTATAAAACTGTATTTAGACTGCAGAAACATGGCTGTGAAGAATGACTTCTTATGTAGGCTTGTGCGGTGGCCGACACTGTACACTTGCCTCGTTTGCCTTGAGGTTTGCGGTTTGTGAGGTATCCGGTTGTAAGTCGATGTTTTGGGTTTTTGAAGATTTTCTGGAGGTTGTTTTGGCAAAGTTTTTGTATGTGCGCTTCGACGGCTGTTAATTTTGCCACATGTAGATGATCCTTGTAGCCTTCCTCGCCTGGTATGATGATCTTGAGACAAAGTTTTTGGACTCCCTCCAGGTTGGTTATCAGTGTGAGATAGTGTGTAGGCGCCGGCCGGCATGCACCGATGAAGGTCATCATGGTGCGCGAGGAATTGCCGGCGAACCAAGTCCATTACGAAATGAGAGGGGCCATTTTAAGGCTAAGGCAAATTTACTTGGGCTCTCTGCAAGTGCAACGTCTGTTCAGCATATGCAGCGGGTGCATTCAGAGATGGTAAGACACCCTAGTCCACCAGCTCATTCATGGACCGTTGTAACATCAGCTTCCGTTTCAGAGACCCGCAATTGGATACTTATATTGTTTCATTGATGGTTCAGCGCGAAGCACCACGGGCAGGTTAGCTCCACCACAATTGCTCCACCTCATAGTGAGGCTTGTTTTTCTTGTTTTGAGGTAAAATTAAGGTGGGGACCTCGCTCACCATGGCAGGGGTTCGAACCCAGGTTCTCACGGTTACAAGTTCAGCACTCTACCATGCATTGATTCATCCCACTACACCATGTCTGGTTTTAATATTGTATATTTTCCGCAAAATGAATTTTATTTCAACTTTATTGCAGATGAGACAAACAGAAGAAGTTTGGAGGTGATAGAGACTAGTATATTTGTTCTCTGTCTGGATAAAGCTGTTCCGGTTCTTCACAATCATCGGCGAAGTATTGATGAGACAACTCATAACACAAGGGACGATAACTCCTTGGCACTGCAGATGCTGCATGGTCAGGGTACTGAGCTGAACAGTGCAAATCGGTGGTACGACAAAACTATGCAGGTATAACTAGATAGATCTATGCGGGTATAATGGGATAGAATTATGCAGGTGTAATAGGAGAAAAGCCCAGGTAGAGTGTTCGCCTGAGAGCTTTTACTAAAAATAATGATCGTAAAATGAAATAAACAATATTATAAAAGCAATCCCAGAGCCCACTTTACTTGTAGAATTATTTGCTACTCGGGCACTATTCTATCTAACAAACCTCCTAAGGTTGAAGCTTGTTGGAGTGGTAGGAGCTAGGAATTATGGGAGAGCTCATTCTCATAGTCTATGTTCAGCAAGACTAGGGCTTGAACCTGCGATCTTTCGATCTTGGGCCAAGCACTCTAGTGATTGAGCTATCTCGCTACTATTAGTATGGATTATTTTAATTTCTCACCATGACGGGCTTATCTTTATTTCACAGTTTATAATCGGAGCTGATGGAGCATGTGGACTGAATTACGAGCACTCAGCCTCCGAGGGAATCGCAGTGGTGCAACTCATAGAGCATGTACTGAAATACATGTAGGTTCATTACATCATTGTCAATAAGCACATGTATTTCACTGTAAGCATGACCGTTTGACATTGTATAATCCAAGGTCCTAATCACACTCTACACACAGTGCATGTATATATGTTTCTGTGCGATTATTGGGCTGGATAACTTTAATCAGTCAGTTCCTGGTTACCAAGCTTACCATAACCGCTGGGATGGTGTTTCAGGCTAGTGTTTCTGCTGACATTTTGGATTTTGGACTCTATTTTGTAGTACATTTACTATTTATTATTATTATAGTTCTATGTTATATTTTAGGGAGGAGTTACGTAAAAGAAAGTTAGTAAGAATGAACTCTATAGTTGATTTGCCATATCCAACCCGGCTAGAATGGAATATCAACCTGGATACCATAGACAGTATAGAACGTGCCGGAATATATATGGATGAGTAAGTTACTATACCAGAAAACATGGTAATGAAGTATTCTCTCCAAGGCGGCTGTCAGGAGTGGTGTAGAAATAGGTCTGTTAGGAATATCCGACTCAGCGATTCTCGGATTAGTTATTAGAGAATTTCCCGCTTATACCTGTGTGCCCCATAGAGAAGGTAACTTTATTGTGAAGTGCATCAGCTGATCCCTGGAAACATGGCTGTGGTGTGTAGGTAGGGATGATCACCGTGTCTTTGATACTGTTCAGCCTCACTCTCATGATTTTTAACCGGGAAAAAACTTTGGGACAATCACGCGAATAGGCCTATGTCTTTTCACGAAACATTGACCATAGATTTGCAAAGTATAGGGATACCAAGAACAGCCCTCCCCTTTCCCACCACAAATAACAAGCACACATTTTCTCTTTATCACTGAAGTCAACGAAAGTCATAAATCAGCAGTGATATTTCAAATTAGACTCCAGTCTATGGTCGCAAAATACAACTAACACGAGCAAGATTGTTATTGGCTATTTGCACTGAGAGCTATCACCTGGGTTTGAAAGTAAGCCCAATAATTTTGAGTGAAATAAGATGAACTACAACCCTGTATCTATATCATGTACTGGCTGTGTCCTTTTCTGTATATTTCTCTTGCAGGGCCATTAGTAACTTGGACTTCTATCTATTGAGGTTTACCAAATATGGTAAAGAGTTTCCCAAGTCTCAAAATATGAGTCCTGACTGCCTCATTCAACTCGCCCTACAGCTAACATTCTACAGGTAAGTCCAACTAACAACCAGCATTACATGTCTTGCATCCTTGGGTTTTGGTATTGTAAACAACCGATTAATATTATTGAGTTTCTTGTAAAACCTTTAGAGTTTCTGTCAAGTTGAATTTAGAGGAGTGGTGACCGCTGAGATACCACTCACAATGATGCCACACTGCGGCGCACCAACAGTTGGGACCGAGTGCTGCATGCTCTATTTTTCCCAGTGCTGACTGGGCATTGACCGGACAATGACGGGCAGTGACCAATGGTAGCCCAATTTCCAATTTTCCGCTCTACTGAATTTTTCCTTAACCGGTATACTAAAAGCGGAAGCCCTCTGATGGAAGAAAATCTCCGCTATAATTGGTCAATGACTGGTTATAACGATTGAAAATAGTGCGAGCAGCTTCCACTACCCACCACCGGTTAACTGCTGAGTCATATTTCGAGGTATCTGAATGGCAGTGTACGCAGTCCACCGTTGACACTGTCATGCCTCTAGGCAGCAACCGCGCCGCGGTTGATGCTGCTGTGTAAACTCGCTAGAATGCTCCAGAACAAGTCATTTTTGCATTTGTACCTGTGTGGAATTTGCCTATCCTGGCTTGATACCCATATGCTTCGCTTCTTTTTGTCCGATCACGACAATGAATAAAAGGCTCACCCATAGAATAATCTCCTTCATGGGGTAAACTATGGATCACCTTAAAGAGAAACCTATGCCGCAATGACGTCATTTGTACCTTATTTGAGGTTGCATGGTACCCATATAATGGGGATAGCAGGACAGCTCAGGGGGAAAACCACTGGGCTTGCAACCGTGAGAACCTTGGTTCGAATCCAGGCCACGACGAAACCCTGTTAAGAGTATGAGCTTTTCACATTTATCTTTGTTCCTACCGCTCCAACAAGCCTCGGGCTTAGGAAGTACATTTAGTAAGATCGCCAAGGGCCTGGGTAGAGTTTTAACCAAATGATCATACATGGGTGTGTTTGGCTGCACGCCAATTTTGTCAATAAACTTATAATTTGAAAATGATCTCATATTGAAGGCTTCACGGTAAGCTTGTATCTACCTATGAGAGTGCCTCCACACGTCGGTACAGATTAGGAAGAGTAGATAACATTAGAGCAGCTTCTAGCGAAACGCTAAGCTGGTCCAAAGCCATGGTCAGTGACAGAAAGTTCACCGCCGAGGAGAAAATGACTTTACTTCGTAGTGCCATACGCGCCCAAAATGACTTCATGGTCAAGGTAAGATAACTCCTAAAACAATCATTGACAAGCCATACTGCTCCGCTCCTCCACTACCCCACCTGCCCGAAGAGCCAGGTAGCCTGGCTAGGTCATCGTAAATGGGATAGCAGGATAGCTTAGTGTTCGAGCGCTAAGCTCGCAACTCTGAGAACTTGAGCTCGAATCTTGGTCGTGACAGGCGCCGTTGTGAGAGTGAGCTCCTCACTTCATAGCCCAAAACAAAAACAAGCCTCACTTTGAGGTAGAGCGCTGATGGGGACCCACTTGTGGTGCTCCACGATAAGCCGTAGATAATGAAAAGCAATTTTCTAACCCAGCAGCTTCATCACATCAAACAATAAAGTGGTTTAAATGTAATCTTAGTTTCTCCCAAGTCAGGCAAGGTTTTCTATAGTTCCAAAGTATGATTTTCCTTATTGTGTCTGAAATCTCAAATTATTTTTGTCACTAGAACTTGGTACTCAAGACCAAACCCATAGCTGATCATATTGATTCTGTAAAGTCCTTCTTCCATTGGGGACGCACGGTACCGCGGTGATTTACTTGATTTCTGTACTAAATAAACAGTTATGATTATTTGTAGGCCATTCTGGGTCATGGTATGGATTGTCACATGCTTGCCTTGAAGTGCATTGCGGAGGAAACGGAGGGCACAACCCCTGATATATTCAAAGATGAAACTTGGAAACTCTGCAATCAATTTGCCCTGTCCACGAGCCAGGTAAAAGCAAACAGAAAATAGTTATTCCAATCCATTTGTTTCTGTCTTATGATAAAAAAACAAATTTTCAGAACATTTATGTCATTGGGCTGCGTGATTCAAACTTAAAATTGCCTAGAATCCAACTTTTCAATTAGTTAAACCTGTAGCCTGAGAG
>Ga0224511_10003132_pt1 | contig 11688 bp, 2 predicted proteins | sample SF_May12_sed_USG_2_FD_169988 | JGI IMG/M metagenome (GOLD analysis project Ga0224511, IMG submission 169988) | Sediment microbial communities from San Francisco Bay, California, United States - SF_May12_sed_USGS_8_1 | ecosystem: Environmental > Aquatic > Marine > Sediment | place: USA...
TTTACTCCGTGTTTTGTGATGTTCTGTGTGTTTTTGTACGGGCCATTTTGTCATGGTGCCCATAAACTTGACTTGTCCACATTGTTTACAACATTTTTTCTTTGAACATCTCCTCCATTTATATTGTTCTTTAAAATTACAGTGAATAAAGAGCTTGAACGGGAAGAACATCGTACATTAGGCAGAGAATACTTACCATACCGACATTAAATACAATGTAGTTTAAAATAAACCTTTCAGCATTTACATATTATCGCATTCCGTAATCGGTATCGGGTGATGGTGTATGCACTTCAGTTACTCATGCTTCACTAATATCCAGACATTAAGTTTACATCCGACTTCTTGTACCGTGTCCAAACTTCCTTGTTGAAGAAATTCTCCATAAAACACCATTTAAATCACAACGCACCAGCGCACACGGGTTACGCAGAGTAGGTTTTATATGAACAGATAGAAAATGCTATTTTCATTAAAATAACTTCATGAAAAAACTTTCTTCTGCGTTTTTACAGGGCCCCCAGTCCCGGAAGGTCAATCACCTTCACTTCACCGCCTGGCCGGACAAGGGCATCCCTGATGACGTCACAACGCTCGTGGAGTTCCGTCAACTCGTACTGAGCGCACCGTCCACACTCGACGGACCCACGCTTGTGCACTGCAGGTGCCATAATATACAACCACAATCGTGTTCTTTTTCCATTCATATTTTGTGATACTGTCTGAACTCCGTTGTATAGACATTGTCACTGTTAATGGCGCTAGATATAAGGGTCTACGTTTTAAATTTTTAGCTTATAGAGCAGTTATGTATTTAATTTATTGACGAGGTTAATGTGTTCCGTTCCACATTTCAAAAATGTTTATGGAAATATAGTAAAAATGAAAACAACACAAACACAATATGTTACAATAAATATATAGTTATAAAAATATCAACGTAAATAAATATATTGCTTTTACAAACAAAAAGTGTATTAAAATCCAACATGTATCCAACAAAATTACAACGCACATGTGTCAAGGTCTGAGAGCACCAGATTTGATGTCGAAAACGACGTCATTTTAAACCCCCCACTGTCTAAGTGTGTATATATTAACAAAAAATAGTAAACAAAAATAACTATGCCGACTGAGGTTTTGTTGCCGAACATACATTTTGCTGTACATATGAGACATCGCGTGTCTAGTTCTTATGGACAGTAAATATAGATCTTATGATGGCAAAATGTTGTCAGCGCGGGGATCGGACGGACTGGGACGTACATCGCCCTGGACTCGCTGACGATGGAGGGGGGAGCGGAAGGAGCCGTGGAAATACCTGGGTGTATCATCAACATGCGCCAGAACCGAACCAACATGGTCCAAACAGCGGTGAGAAGTTAAAACAAAATGTTTTACTTATAACTGATTTTGCATTATTGTTGCTTTGAAATGACAGACTAAGTGGAATGTTTTATCTGAAAATAAAGATATACTAGTAGTAGTTATTGGCCAGAGATTCCGTTTAGTTTTGGTTTGTTGAATATACATAATTTAGACTTTACAACATTGGCAACAAAATACGCAATGATTGTCATTTCAGGAGCAGTACGAGTTTCTGCACCACACCCTGGTTCACACTCTGACCCTGGCTTGTGCCCAGATCCCCGCTGACACCTTCTCCAATACATGGCCACGACCACCGCAGCCGAGTTCGCACAACAGTTCAATGTGAGTCAGAGTATTCAGTCCTTCGCAAGTTTGGTCATTCAATGGTATTTTTATTACCATTTACAAACATATTCAACAAAACCGAGGCTGCCATTTTCCCCATGTATGCTGTCATTCCTAAATACATTTCCCTTTTCTAAGATTATTGTAGCATCAATTGGCCCTTTTATCACCCAATGATTGGTTTAAACAACTTTCACTGGATCGTTCACGTGATAATTGAACCTGTCACGATGTTTAAAAAACCTTGAATACACGTAGTTAGCCCATCTCATTGTAATTACCACATGACCGAATGCATGTATAATTATTAATATTAAATGACATGTACACCGTTCATGATACTTCAGGCATTTACTTCTATGTGGTAGTATTGACATAAATAATAGGAATATTTTCGTTCTGTATTTAAAATTGTAATTTTCAAACATAGCCCTTTCAAATGATACCAATTTCTCAATATCGCTAAAATAAGCAATTGGACCCAAAATGTCAGACTCGGACACATATGAAGGTGTAAGTATATGCCTTTGGTTAGATTCAGAACAAAATCCTTAATATTTCGTCACTGTAAAGGTGATACTACAATGTGATCTTTATTTAAATTCGGTATACAGAAGCTGTCGGAAACCAATTTCATCATCTCTGACGAGGAAGTCACGGCGATTGAGAGCAACAAGTCCGAGAAAAACAAGAACCGGAAGGGCGCTGATATACCTGGTTTGTTTGATTGTTTGTTTGTATGTTCGTTTGTTACACGCTAAGCCATGTCTTTACACTGCAAGCCGTTTTGTCAACTGAACCAGTGTGCGTAGTTCTATTGCACACACTTAAGCGACAACTGAACGAACCCGCTTATCGCAAAAGCTTATATCAATATTTGATTATGCCATTTTCCGAAAACAAACTTGGCCCTTGAAATAAACACGGATATTTCATAAGAGCATATACCCATAAACTACTTCTTAGGGACATAGCCGAATACAAATTGTTCTAGTTTTTTAAAATAGATTTTATGCAATTCTTGACCCATTTTTACTGGTCTAGGTGACGCCCACAGACCACACCTGTACCTGGGGATCAGCCATCAACAGTCGGGCTACATCAACGCTGTCTACATTAACGTTATTTTCTTATTATTGGCATCACACCATTCAAAACAAACTTTACACATCACTCTCATACGTGTTTAAGTATATTTCATTTTAAAGCAACTGTCAGCTCAAGCCGTAATTTGAAAACTCATTTTCGAACGTATCAATGATGTTTTTAGGGTTAATTCACCGTTTTGTTACCGATGAGCATTTTCAATTTAGTGAAAGATACCTTACTTAGTACCGCAATTCTTCATCGGCCTTTGTCACAAAACTTTAACCGTAACATTACCTTAACAATTAAAATCCCATCAACCAGAGCTTTCGTAGTCGGCGGCAGTTCTTGCTAGCACAGACGCCACTGCCGGGGACGGTGGTTGACTTCCTCACACTGGCGTTCCAGGAAAAATGTGTTGCCATCGTCACCTTCCAACAGGGAAGTGACAGAAAGGTAGGTTGGGTTTGGAAAAAGTCTTTAATTAACAACACCCATAAATATTATTTGAATATTATGTTCAACATTCGACTGTTTCTTTTCTAAATTTGCATTTTACTAAGAAAATTACAGTATTCGACAGGTATGTTTACGTAATGAAATGGGCAGAACACGTCATTCGCCTTTTGTGTAACCCAAATTAATAATCTCCGTTAGGACGTATAAAAAATCTGTTTTTACAACGGAACTTACTCGCCAAAAAGAGCACGCTGTCAAAGTCATTATAATTATATGCTGTTAATTTTTATTATTCTAATTACACCATCACAATAAATCACACTACAGGACGAAGGTTCCTACTATCCGGTCGACAATCAAGTTCTACAGAAAGGAAAGTTCACTGTTCGCAGCTCCAAAATCGATGGTTTATACCAACATATCATACAAAGGGAGCTCACACTCGAGTTTAGCGGTGTTTGTGTAAGTTTTTCATACTTTTATTGTCAGTACAATTCGTTATACATTTGTATGTTGTTTTTACGTGTATCGTACTGTGCTAAATTTGTTTGGCTTTGTAAGGCCGATTTTGTCATGGTGCCTTAAAACGTGACCCTATCTACTTTGTTTGTAACATTCTTTGTGTGTTCGAACATCTCTTTAATTTAAATTGACGTCCACCTCACACTTCCATGTTTTCTTTTTATTGAGATAAAAATTGGAATGGGCAGGTATATTGACCTGCAATTTGTCTGTTGGCCTTTTGTCTCTTATTTTAGATGTGCATACTATAATACATAGCTGGCAATAGATACTAGATAGAGCTGACCATATTGCACATTTGACTGTATTAAGTTAAACAATGTAATAAAAGTAGAAGTATATATTTGCAGACATGTGAAAAGACACGTAAAATACAACATTATGTATTTGCGGACTGGGACACCGAAAGTGACGTTCCTGCGTCACCTGAGAGATTCGTGGCCTTTATAGGGCAGATTGAATCATCAGCGTCATCTGATGGGACCATCCTGCTACAATGCAGGTATGATTTAAGATTGTTACAAAACGGGCACAATATGTTTCTACATTTCACTTGCGCCCATCTACTTAACTTAGTATAAAGGGTATGGCTCTACTTTCATTTCCCCATATCTCCAGAGACGGTGGTGGACGGAGCGATTTGTTCTATGCGGTAGCTAGTCTTCTGGAGAAGGTCAATGTCGAACGTGAAGTCAGCGTCGTCAACACTGTCAGGAGGGTCAAGGCCAGGCGACCCAACGCTATACACTGTCAGGTACACCGTTGTGTCGGATATTTATAAACTTGTTTATTATGTGGATTTTTGATATATATCATATGTTGTGTGAAAGCAAAATGTACACAATTATTAGAATTATATTATGTGTCCATTGGTTTATACGGAATTTTGTTAGATATCATCTGTACTACATTTTGATAACCAAATGAAGCTTTCAAATAAGAACAACCACGTACTTACGTGTGTGCATATGTTAAAGATTCAACGAAACGTTATAAACGTTTACTCATATATAATGATTAAACCTCCATCATTTCAGGCGCAGTTTGACTTCTGCCACCAGTGTGTTCTCTGTCATATCAACTCTGACAACGTCTACGGCAACTACCAGGAGAATACAACCAACGCATGAACACATCCGTTCTGTCGATATACCGAAGGAAGACATACGCAAACATTCACTTTGTGTTATTTTAAAGTATAACTATGGAAAGAATATGACTTATGTGTGTAGTGATATGTGTAGTAAAATTGTTTTTATGTTTACCTATTAGACTTTTTTGTTTTGCAGACAATGTAAAGCATACAAGTACACTGTTTCATTGATGTAAAAAGTAGTTGTTTAGATAGTTTTGCTAAACGTATTGTCTAAAACGCATTCACCTAATATTTGATTATATTTGAATAAACATGTTAATACCCTTGTATCCTAATGGAACGATTCATTTTGTACATGATGTTTTACATGTCCTGTCAATAAAATGTACATGTTCACAGAATTTCGTGAGAAAAATCATGTTTATACTGTCCATACGGCTTAAATTCAAATGTAAATGTGTATTACTGTGTCATGGTGTTACTAGTACTTTGCTTTAAAACCGCGTGGTATTGTGTATAAATCTAGGTAAACATTTAAAAAAAGATAATATTATGTCTAATGTACAAATTGAATTGTTTTTTATTAGTTTTGTTTAAAACTGGCATCTGGTTTATATAAAATATTGTATATATACATGTGTGTTTCATGTGCACATGCAGTATTGGAAATACCAGTTCCTCTAAATATAATATTTAAACTAAATTTAGAGCTGCAAATGATTTTTATCAGTTGAAACACACATTCGCATTGTTAAACCGTTTCCTCATTGGTTTTGTCGTACATTATAACAATTATAATAAACATCAAAGGATCAGGCCAACTTTAAGCAAATGCACTACATTTTATTTACCACGTTGTTCATATTTTATTATCTATGTTAAGCTGTGCACACATGGTATCTGTTGTATTAAAACAAAATAAACAATTAAATATATTGTGTCATTGAACATCAGCATGCTCTTACTTATTTACATATTATAATACAAAATAATATTTTTTAAAGTATATGTTATTAATCAGAGAGAAATGTAAAGTCTTCAGGAAGGATAGCTGACATACTCGTGTCGTACCTCTGTATTTCAACATGTCATATTTTAGACAATAATTAGGTACTTAAATACTTTATAATGCGTTTACATCTGATTATTACGCAAGCTGTGTTGTGGTATTAAGTCGATATTCGATATTCTTCGTATGTCATGTTTCGTGTGTCCATAGAACAGATGCTTTTATGTTTCCTTTTTAGTTGTTTTTTCTTTTTATATTATCACCCAAAGTAAGCAACAAATTTGTTCAATCTTAGTAGGAATGTACAGACTTGCCACGAATGATTTCAATTAACATTATGACACCTAAGCTGTAATGTTGTTGTTTATTCATGAATCACCACTTTTTATCAACTGAGTAATTATTAAGACATGCCCATTCAGGTTGAATTTTGTTTTGTAAAGGCTTTTTTTAAATAAAATGTTACATTATCTTACTTGTGTTTGTTTAACTTAGGGTTGTCACTAAGAATGGTGACTTTCTTTAAATATACCTATACATTATAACGTGTATGGTGCTGAAGATAAAGGTTTATAGACCTTATATATTTGAGTCTCATAATGGATCTTTATTTTCATCATATATTCTCATCATTATTTTTGTCTTGCTACAATGCAATTGTAATATATCAAACTATAGAGTTATAGAAACGTGATCAAAATAAATGTAAAAATATGAATAATGTTTGAGATAAAACGTCTTGCTGATGGGAAATTTCAAGCGCTTGTATAAAAAGTATTAAATCGTCGGTCTTATTATTTGAACAGACTAGAGAAACATCGGACATACCAATGTGCGCTGACAAATTATTTTGTTTTTGTCTTATTCTATAGTTGCATTGCTTATGATCTATAAGTAACATTTATCTACACGTCTAACTTTCTCAACGAGTTTTTTTCTATAGTATGCTTATATTGTGGACGCAAACAACAAACGTGTATACGGGGGCAGCCATAATGAAATGACATTTACTACAGTAAGTTCAACTGAGAAAAGGGAAAGCCCCCAGGAAGCACAGCATGAATGAGGAAATAAGCAGCCTCGGTATAATTGAAGCTGTTCATCAATGGTAATGAAAGATGCCACATAACTGACGCCCCCTATCGCATGAGCGGTACTCTATTTTCAAAAATTAACAAATACAATACATGGTCCCTGAGGACAAGAAACACATATTCAGTTCGATACCACACACTCTTACTCTGTAATAAATCAGTTAAGAACGGTGCACATCAGAATAGATTATCTCTTGCAGTTGAAACATCATACTCGTATTTATCTCAACTTGAATTTTGAATTCCATATTTATATATAGAGTGGCTGTTATCCCGTTTCAATATTATATTAATAATAAAATTATTATAAATAGCACATCGTACGCATCAAAAGCAGGTTGCATTTAGGCGCTGTCTCTACATATTCAAGGAACTGTTAGAAAACAGGAAACTTGCGCCAGCATGAAAATGATCACCAAAGAAGTTGTTTGTACGTTGAGCGCTATAGGTAAGATGATTTGTTCTGTCTGTACTTTTATATATTAACGAAGTAAGCGTTTCTTTTATGTGTCTTAAGGATGAATTTAACAAAAAGATCACACATGTACTTAATACTTACATTGACAAGTCCACGCATAAACATGTAACGGTTTTTGCATCCGAGCGATTTGACGTAATAGACACCAACATTGATAGTTAAAAATACATGTTACTGTATAATACCTTTTCGTATAGCTTTCGTATAGCTTTCTGGTCATGTATTTGAGACCAAAAGATTGGCGTTAAAATATTATACACCGGCTCTATTGTTTGTGACGGGTCCATATATTTAAATTCAACCTATAGTGGATCACACGGTATTGCGCTCGTCGTAGAAGTCCTTGTAATAAACAAAATAGACAGGACTTTGAGGTATGTCGCACCTGCCTCATTGGGTCACATCAGTCCCAAAACGATTAAATTTGGATTCGATTCACTTATCCTACAAAAATTGCGATAAACCTAGTAACAAAATGTCCTTACATAAAACGTGTGTGTTCGCGTTACCTAAAACCACCTAGAGAGCGACTCATTAGGTTCGTATTGAATAACAAATAGACCTCAAAGCACCTTACACATTTATTGGATGAAACAATAAGTAGTTGTTTATTTCCGAAACAAAATTATTTAAGGAATTTTCCAAAAGAAATACTACACTTTCTATATTTCGATAGTGTGTACCCTTTTTAAAATAACCATATTATTGAAATCAAATGTATTTAATAATTAAAAAAAAAATTGCCAGCATATAAACATTATGTGCCTCATCATTGGCTACAATTCGTTGTAAACTGATAAAAGGGATAACATCCTTCCGGAAGCATTGCCTGCTGTGAAAAATAGCAGCTTCGGCTTTATTGAAGCTGTTCATCAGTTGTATTGAAATATGCCACACCACTGACACTCTCTAGCGCATAAGCGGAACTCTTTTTAAAAAATGTAATCAATATACAATCCATAATCTCTTAGGACCAGAAAATATAACCACACAATAATGAAGTAAGGGCGACATTTTACAGCCGCCAAACAGGCACTTAACACCAGCTGTAGTAAGTTAAATTAAACTGATGAAACGGGAAGCCCCCCTATCGCGCTCTCGGTGTTGACATGAATCTTGTGACCGGGTCCGCCATCGATAAAAATGCTTACTCGGTCTATAATTAATCCTTTACTAATCACCAAATAATGAATGTTGAACCAGCTAAACATAAAGGGTATCCAGCTACGCTAATAAAAAACAATGCAGCTCTCGAAAATTCACCCATCAGGCGACATCCGAAAGCTTACAGAGTAAAGCTATGCATCCTACAAATACATTCGTGAACCAGGGATATATCGGCTCTATCATACTGACTTGTTATTCCTGATCCTTCCGGTGTTATATCCGTGGATCATCAGTGATGCACCAACTGCCATAAAACTAACATTGTAAATAGTTTATATACCGCAGCGGTGGTTCAGTGCTAGTATGTTAGCCCCGTGAGCGGAAGGTCGTTGGTTCGATCCCCGACCGCGTCATACCAAAAACGTTATTAAAATGATACGAGATGCTTCCTTGTGTAGCGCTTAGCATAAAATTATAACGGTCTGGCTTCTCTCTCCTCTCAAACCTCGTTCACCTATTTGATGGAATCTATTTGGAATGAGCGGTCGATAGTGATTAATATAAGTTGTGATAACTTGCTTCGCAAACGACCTTAAATAAATTAGTATAAACTAAGCTTATATACCCGTTGTAAGCTTAAGACAAATGATCATGAGGTAAAATTGGTTGAAGAAATACCAGACAGGGTCACGTTTAAGGACACCAAGACAAAATTGCCCGTACAAATACATAAATAACGCATTGAATTCACACGTTGCAGGCTTTTATTTGGTACACGCGGCTGGCAAACAGAAGACGATGCTTAGGGTTTCAGAATTTGAGGGTTTTTTTACCAACGGCACTGATTTGTCCTCGGCGTTTCACAATGTTCCAAGCGAAGTCGCCTGTGGCTACATATGCCTGCTTGATGAAACATGTGAAGCGTTCTTCTACGACAATTCCACGCTGCTGTGCAAGCCGGAGCAGCAATGCAGGTTTGTTGTTGTATAGCCTTATGTCTTAGTATTCTTACGTCTTAGACCTTTAAACACAAGATTGTCAAATACGTATAGAGAATACATTTTAGACAAATTTAAGCTTAAGGTAAGTTAAATTGTAATGTGCGCGTATTTCGCACTTTACATCAGAGGAAAGAAAATGATCGTCTGTTCCTTACGCTTGCTGGTCAAGCTTAATTATTTATAACAATCACAAAGTAGTCGTTATTATTATATGTATTTATCCCTAACATGCCATTTTTATTGTGTGTATTTAAGACGAAATACGTCAGGCCTTTCAACGACAAAAGGGGCGAGTTACTACACAAAGGAAGGTACTATGTAGTTTGTTGTTAATACAGAATATAAATTTAACAAACAATTACTTAAAAAATTATAACAAATATTACATCATTTTTGCTGGTTTACGACTTACATATTAAAAGTTCATTTTGGCGTGTATATCTATGATATTGTTTTCTTTCCAACTCCGACAACGGTTTTTATGAGCAGGTGTATGCCGCGAGGAGGAAGCATTTCCCTCCGATGCAACAGAACCGGGCTTATATTTTACGTACATGTGTAAGACAATGTTGTGTTAAAACAAAAGAATAATGGACAGGTATACATGCTGTTGGTTATAATGTGTTATGCTTATCTTGTTATACGAACCATCCTGTTGTTTAGGCTTATGACTAAGAGAAACCGTAATACAACATGGTATATGCGCGTTTATCAGGACTGTATATTTATTAACATTCGTTTGGAAATATACCTATTTTATTGAACTTGAAACTGTTGAAATTAATTGTTTCCAGGAACATACATAGGTATCTTACACAAACGGAAGCAATAGGCCTATGCTTGCCTCGACACTGGCAAACGGCTAATTAACGTGCCCTTTCAAAGTGCACTTTCACAAGTGATGAAAGACGTTTTTACGCAGGAAGGCAAGCCATTATATATTAAATGTCCATTTTATTTATATCCATCCTTTTCGTCGAAAGCCATTTTCGTTAGGAAGAGTGCTTATCAATCATTCTGAACGTTGGTTATTGTTGCTGTACTTGAATTGAAAATATTAACGCTAGCCACAATATAAAAATCCTGTGATCAGGGAACTCAACGTTTAATATATATATTGTACCCATTTTCTTGTAACGGCACAACGTCAAAATATGAAAATCATAACAGACAAACCTTTATACAGAAATGTAGGTCTTCCCCACTTATCTGCATTAACACAACTTCGCCTAAGAACCACAACGCTTTTTCGTCGTTTTGTCTATTTGACTATTTTGGATGGCTCAAACTATTTTTCATTTCGATTACTATTAATATGAAAACAAGATAATTAATATTTCAGCTATACCACGTTACAACGACATGTACACAGACAAACATGCCGACATGTTTCAAAGTTTAACCCCCGTGAATGCTAATAATTGTATAAACTATTGCGATTTTGTTATTTACTGACAGGCGTACAACCATTCTACTGGACCGGCCACCTCTATGACACCGATGGTCACCTGTTTTGTGTGGACGACCAGAACACCACTGGTCATAGTGGGCTCTTGCACACACGTGTCATTAATGACGACGACAGACATTGAACGGTGCGTAAGAGTATATTTTTATTTACACGTTTGGCACAATTTAACCGATAGATCCTTTTTAGAAATGTAGAAAAACGAATATATCATTACAACTGTTTACATTAAGTGTTTGTCCTTCACAAATAACCCTCGGGCAAATATTGCAATGAGCTTGACTGCTTTATCTTTTACGGACGGTGAACTATCATGCTAATAAATATGTACAATCATGTAAATAATTATAAAAAAAACCAATACATGTTACCATCGAGAAGACACAAAAATATGTGTACCGTTTACCTAACCTTATGCCAAAAAATGCGTATTAAGATTGATATTTGCTATAACAATATTATGTATATACTAAAATATATTATGTTAATATTTTAAACCTAGTCGACATATAATGGTGCTTTCATTACACCCACCTTTTCTCAGTTGCTACTTTGCTCGGAAGCAGATCACTCAACTGCTTTAGAAAAGGGAAAGGTCAAATAAAATGGCATATCGGGACACCTATTGACATACTAAATAAATGTTATGATT
>Ga0224511_10003133_pt1 | contig 11688 bp, 18 predicted proteins | sample SF_May12_sed_USG_2_FD_169988 | JGI IMG/M metagenome (GOLD analysis project Ga0224511, IMG submission 169988) | Sediment microbial communities from San Francisco Bay, California, United States - SF_May12_sed_USGS_8_1 | ecosystem: Environmental > Aquatic > Marine > Sediment | place: USA...
TATGAATTCTCTCGTTCAAATCAAAACTCTAAATCAAATTCGTACAGAAAATGAAAAAAAGATAATTGAAACAAAAAAAAACATAGTCTCAATAGAAGAAAAAATTTCATCTATTCATACTTTGATTGAAGAAATAAAATCATCAGAAAATTACAAAAAATATCTTGAATTAAAAAAGAGTTTAGATGAATTTTATAATCAAAGAAAAAAAATAAAAAATGAGGTTGACGCTCAATTTACAAAAATCTCTCGTCCTTTGAGTAGATATGAATATGCTTCATCTTTAGATAAGGATCAAAAAAATATTTTGACGAAACTGAATGCTGATCCATTTGAAATTCTTCTTTCAAAAAATAAGGATTCTGTAATTGTGATTCTAGAAAATATTCGAAAAGCAGTCTCTTCTGGATCTATTTCAGTCAAAGATGTAGATAAGACATTGTCTCATATCACTGAAACTGAAGAGTTGTTAGATGTGTATGTAAGGCAGATCTCTGACTATTTTCAAAAATATGAACAATTGAAAAATGATTTGAATTCTCTAAAACCTAAAAATCTTATTTCTTTAGAAAATGATCTTGAAAAAAATATTTCTTTTAAAGAAGACGCTGAATCAAAATCAAAAACTATTCAAAATGAAATGGATGAAATTCTCTTAAAGATCCCTCAATTTATTACTAAAATTGAGGAAAAATTAAGAAAATTTTCAAATACTAAGTACGTCTTAGATTCATCTTAAATTAAATTAGTTCACTATTGTAGTAACCTTGTGATTTTCAAAAAGAAGCATTTTGAACGTAGAGTTTTGATCCAAAAAGACGTACTTGATAGCATTTTATCCTTCTGCCACATGAAGCATCCCAATGAAGCGATTTTGATATTAAAAGGAAAATCCAAGAATGGGGAAATTATGATTGATGGCCTTGTAATTCCACCATTTAGTGAAACTGGTCCAACTTTTGCAGGTTTTCCCCACTCCTTTTTACCCTTTGACATGAGTTATCTTGGAATTGTTCATTCACATCCAAGTGGCTCTGCAGAACCATCCGTAACTGATTTGCATAATTTCTTTGGTTTAGTTTCATTGATTGTAAAGTCTCCGTATAATGATGATTCTATTTTTGCGTGGGACAGTAATGGAAATAAGATCCCCTTATCAATAATTTAAAAATTATCGTGGTGTAAACTGAAAATAACTGACAAAACTTTATAACCTTTTTCAAAGTACTTTGTATTGAATTGTTTAATTACAAGACTTATTTACTTTTTTTAGGTGCGTCTCTTGCTATTAGTATTGGACTGCAGATGATATTGCCATTTCCATATGGATTAGGTGCGGCTCTTGCAATATTTATTGTGTTTCCACTATTTTTAAGAAAACGATACATGAGTCGTATGCGTGGATATGGTAATGATTCTGGAACTGGTGGTGGATTCTTTGGAATGGGTTCCCAAGGCGGCTCTGCTGGAGTTAGATATGTCTGTCTTGTTTGCAACAACAAACACAAGGGTGGTTCTTGTCCACGATGTGGATCAAAAATGCAACGTGCAGATTTCTGAAGATATAAAATGTCTCTGGATGAAATTCGCAAAAAAGTAATTTTTCATAATTCTGTTGATATATGGATTGCAACATGCAAGGAAAAAAACATTCCTTGGAACAGCACTGATGATTACAAAAAATTCATTGCTCACTTACTCAAAAACAATTTGAATCTAAAGGCGTTTAATCTATGTGCCCATGAGGCAGGAGCAACAGAGGATGAAAAGACAAAATTTACTGAGATTTTGGCAGAAACAAAAGAAGACCCAAATTCACTAACCTATACTGTGAAACTTAATGATGCAGCTTTGGGTATTATTCGAAGTTATAATTTCTAACTATCTTTTGAGTTTTGGATTAATAATTGCATCAAGGGCATTTCCTATAAACACAAAGGCAAGTCCTGTTATTGCAATCATTATGCCAGGTGGCATGATCCACCACCATAATCCTCTTGGAGCTGCTCCAAATGTATTGGCGTCATGTAATATTTGTCCCCAAGTTGGAAATGATGGATCTCCTAATCCTAGAAAACTCAGCCCTGCTTCAGTTGTTATCGCAGCTGGAACCGAAATGGCAATACTTGCAAATGCGTAGGGGAGTAATTGCGGTAAAATATGTTTGAAAATTATTTTAGAATCTTTTTGACCCATAACATTTGCAGCATCTACATACCCTCTAGTTTTAATTTGAAGCGACATACTTCTTGATACTTTAGCAATTCCTACCCAACCAAATATCATCAAAAAACCAATCATTAAAAATATGCTGTTACTAATTGTTACTGAAAGTATGATGAGAAAGGGCAGTGCAGGCAGTGCATAGATTATATCATTAAATCTCATCATTACCTCATCTGTTTTTTTGCCCTTGAATCCTGCATAGACCCCATATAGTAAACCCAAAACTACTGATGCAATAGAAACAACAATCCCTATGAACAATGCCAATGGTGTTCCCCAGAGTAACCCTATTGCTAAGTCTCGTCTTAATTCATCAGTACCCATCATTCCAAAAGCTTTTCCACCAATGATTAATTTTGATTCATGGATTTGATTTTCAGAATTCATCCCATACAAATTCACCAAAAAAATATAATTTCCTTTAAGAGGCTCATTTGTTTGTATTTTTGAAAATACAATATCTTCAGATGATAATCTATCTAGAGAAAATTGAAATTTTTCTGACTGTAATGATAAATTTTTCTTTATTGCTTTATCTGTTGAAAATATTCTTTCACTGTGAATTGTTTTTGAATTCGAATGTGGGAGAGATGTTGACAATAATTCTAGTTTCAACCCATCTGGTCTAATTACTGACATTTTCAATAACGGTGAACCAGAATATTCTGATGAAAATACATAGAGGAAATCATTTGGAAAACTATCGTAATCAAAATTCAATCCAAATTGATGTGAGGTGAGAGATATTTCCTCTTGTGAAATAGTTTGAATGTATGGTTTCTCTAAAATTCGATGTTCTGGAATCTTTTCAATCAGAAACATGTTCACCCAAATTGGGGTCGCTGCCTTGGGATATAGAATCCAACTGCCTGGATTATTCCATTCTTGAAATGTTTCGATAGGGATCCAAACCATTGCAATAATTGATGTTGCTACAAGCACTGTGAGGATTACTATTCCTGCAATCCCCATTTTGCTCTTACGAAATTCTTGTTTTATTTCTTGAGGTGTTATTCCACTCATTGCTCGGTTCTCACCCTGGGATCAAAAAACCCATAAAGTAAATCTGCAATGAATATGCTGATTAAAAAGAATACTGTAAGTAAGTATGTGGCTCCAATAATTACTGGAAGGTCCATTACTGTGATTGCCTCAAAATATAACCTACCCATTCCTGGCCAATCAAACACTGCTTCTGTAATTATTGCACCCCCTAGAGAGCCTGATAAACTTAGAGCTAATATGGTTGCAATTGGAGGGGCTGCATTTTTTAAGGCATGTGTATAGATGATTTTTTTTTGTGAAATTCCAATTGTCTTCTTTGCATTAATGAAATCTTCTTGCATAATACCAACCATGAAATTTCCTTACCAAAATGCCCATGATCCAAAACCAATCAATACAATTGTGATTAATGGCAATGCCATGTGATATAGCAAAGAACCAATGTATCTAGGATCTGATGATGGAATATCTGGAGTTGCTCTTGCAGGAAATATTTGATATGTAAATGCAAACAAGAATATCATCAGTATTCCTATCCACCAAACAGGAAAACTAGAACTAATTATTGCAAAACTAGATGTAATTCTGTCAACAATAGAGCCCACTTTACTACTAGACAAAGCACCTAGAAAGATTCCTATTATTGAGATGATTATTGTTGCAGTAGTAAAAAGTAAAACTGTTCTTGGAAGTTTCTCAAAAAGTATGTCTTTCACATTTGATGACCCTTCATCACTTGTTAGGAATGTTGCATGACCAAAATCTAACAGTAATATCTTATACATTGTGACTCCTATTCTTTGAGGAGAGAACCATGGTTCATCCAATCCTAAAATCTTGGTTCTTTGATCTATTTGGGCTTGAACAAATGACTCATATTCTTCTACTGAGGAAAAACTCTCTGCAATTGTAGGATTTTCTGCTACCTCGGCTCTAACCTGAAAAACTATTCCTTGCTTTAGAATAGTATCCATATTGGAGCCTACAAGAGAAATAGTAATCAATAATGTGATCATCAAAACTCCAAACATTGTAGCCATTCTTGTGGCCACATACCTTTTCATACCTACTGTTCTCAAGGATCTAATTGGTTTATAACAATAGATGTTTTCCCACAGTTTAATTACGGCAGATTTTTATCCAAATCAGAAAGACATGTCCTTTGATAGAGAAAGAGAAATGTTCACCGCAAAATGCGGTGACTGTGGAAATGATTGTCAAGTACCATTCAAGCCAAAAGACGACCGACCTGTTTATTGCAGAGAATGTTTCCAAAATCACAAACCCGCACCACGACCTGGTGGAAGATTTGGGGGAAGATCTGGTGGCTATGGTGGAGACAGAGGTTCTAGATTTGGTAGGAGAGATGATAGACCACGAGAAATGTTTGATGCAAAATGCGGTGACTGTGGAAATGATTGTCAAGTACCATTCAAGCCAAAAGACGACCGACCTGTTTATTGCAGAGAATGTTTCCAAAATCACAAACAAAATTAAAAATCGTTTTGAGTAATTTTCAAAACTCCTTTATTTTCTATTGACTAACACAACAAAATTTCATTTTTGGTTTAGATATTTGTAGTTGTAAACTAGTACTGGGTGACTAATCTCCCTTGATGTGACTTACAGTAAAAATAGGATCCTGCTTGCCACATACACATACCCCCATCTTCAATGGGATTTGGGTTTGCCCGCAATGTGGGTATTTTTTGTGATCTTGTTTCATGACTTTTCTAGTGAAATACAGTATTTGGGCTCTGTGATAATTTTGTTGACAAGGATAACATGAAATATGCAATGGTCTCTTTGTATAGTCAGAATTCGATATCTTCAAACTGAAAAGTGATGGCTATTCGTTCCATCTCATTCCGATGTGTATTTATCCCGTGAAGAATACCTTTAGGGATTAATCTAAAATGATTTGGTTCAGGTTCAAAATGTTCACCAAAATCAGGAAAAAATAGAATCCCTGATTTTGTGGGAGCCTGCAAGTAATAGACACCGTGAGGCTTGTCATGTTCATGTATTGCAAACTTTCCATCCTTTGACGCATAGTGGATGTAGACAGAAAGAATCTTCAAGTCAAGGTTCATAGCATCAAACATTGGCTGAAATGTTTTTTGCATTTGATAGTTGTCAAGCATCACATATCCAACATTGTATGAATCCCCAAGTGCCCCTCACATTTGCCTTGGGAAATCATGTCATACATGAAATCAATCCAATGGTGTTTGGATTCTATTTCGTATTCTATTGTCGGATATTCATGGGGGTATCTATGTCGCATCTCTTTCAACTGCCACAATTTCACTAATTACCGTATTAACTAAACTGCTGAGATTTTCAACAGAAAAATATTCACCTGCTTTTAGAATGAATGGAGGAAGTGGAGCATCATTAGATACAGAAAGATTGGTTCCAAAGACATCTCTTGCCCCAGTCTTTGAATCCTTTGTGGTTCCTGCCCATACCTTAAATGATGCTGAAGCAAACTGCCCTCCTCCATTTCTGGTTGCAATAGCAGTGACAAGCATCTCTTTTCCTGTTGCAGGTTTGAGATCTTTTTCTTGTGGTGTTGCATCAAATGGATCCCAATATGTCTGAGATAGTACAGTTCCTATTCCAGAAATGATTGCACCATTGAAATGTTTTTTTCGTAGATTGTCCTTGTCAGAAATTATCATTAATGTTGGTGGGTCACTCCCTCAATGAACATAGAGTCAGCCAAACCATCCACCACCACTATATTGAACCACCAAGAAGCTAGTGTACTCAATCATTTCTTTCCTTTTGATACAATCTTGACACGTTGTTTCTTTGGCAGTTTTTCCTGAAGTGATTTGATTTGCTGTTCTAGTGCTATGATCTGATTAACGTAAGGTGTGATTAGTGCAATGTATTCATTTGCTACCTGTGTTCCCTTTTGAATGGAATATTGTGTCTTGTTTGATTCTATGAACTGGTTTAAAGTCTGGTCAGGCAATGAATTAATTTTGGAAATTCTGTATTAGAGAAGTGTTTGTTTCATAATCTTGTATAGGATTCTGTTATTCACTTTGGATAAACCATCAAGTGCTTCTTGTACTGTTGTAAATAATTCTTCAATCTCATCTAGTGGGGTGTCTTCTGGCTTGGGTCCGTACCCTCTCTTGTATTTGTCATCGAGTGCTTTTCTAATTAATCGTGCTTCATCTTTCCAGATTCTGGACAGTCTTGCGAGATCATGGATTTGTGACATTTAGATTGACGTTTGCTGTACCTAGAGGAAATTCTCCCTTGTATGTAACATTGAAGGATATTATCAATTCCTCCGAATTACGAGGATTCTAACTTACCTGGAGGCCGGATATGTCAAAATCCCACTCGTTGTAGGGAGTCGGATTCTCTGCAAAGGCAGAAATCATACTAAATGAAAGAAAGCTTAGAAAAAATACAAAAAAATTACTTGAATAAATCAAATTCTTCAATTCCAGCATAGGTTTCATCCACTGCAGTATCGTATCTTTCTGATGCAGTACAACCGATGAAGGAATAGTATCTTTTTGCAAAGTTTACTGGATTCGATACATATTGTGTGAGACCCATTTGATGTCCACATACACAGACACCTAGCTTGAATGGTACGATGCCTTGGCCGCAGCAAGTACATCTCTTGTCCACATTATTTGAAAAAATATGGTAGATTGGTTTTTCATTTGTTTTTAATCGTCGGTTCATGAAAAAACTATCGAATCTTACCATATAGGCTCTGTGCTAACTATGTTAACAATGTTAACATAGAGCCCATATACTAGATAGAGGTATTTTAATTCATGGAAACAGAATTACAACAACAAAAAAAGAAACTTCCAACTAAAGTTAAAGAAGAAATTACTACTCTGGAAGTTAGAAAAGAAACAGACGAGGCAAAAATTAATGAGATGATATCTAGTTATTTTACTTGGTTTGTGAAGAATAGTATTGAAGATGTTCAAACAGTTTACAAATTTTGGAATCAACAATTCATAGACTATCACCGTTCTTGGGATATTGCATAGAACTAAAACCATGAAATATAACAAATCTTATAGAAAATTTATCCTGTATCATCTCAATATATTAGATGAAGAAAGAGATGACACAAAATCTTGTGATGACTTTTAAATTCTAGAAGTTTTTATTTTATTCTAATCAAGAAGATTCATTTCTTTTTCTTTTTTTCTTTTGATAATATTTTCTTTCTTTGTATGTTTTTCATCATTCAATATAGTCTGAAGATTAGGCGATATTATTGAGAAATAATCATTTGCAGCCAAAGATCTTTTTGTTTGGAATTTTTTTGTATTTATTTTAGACATCAAGATAATTCAGTAAAGCATAGCATATAGGCTCTGTGAAAACATTGTTAACAATTGTTAACATTTATTCTGTAACCAGTTCAGCATTATCTGGGTTGCAAGATATGGTATTTTTCTTGTATTCATTCCACAGAATTTCGTTTTGCTCCTTCATTTGCATTAATTCCTCATTTGCCTTTTGCAGTTCTGACTTTTCCTCTTTTACTTTGTCTAGTTCGACTTGCTTTCTTGCGGTTCCATCAATGGTAAGTTCGGGAATTGCCTTTTTGAATTCATTGAAACATTCCTCCATTGTTGGTTGAAGATACGTGCCATCCAGCCCTCTCTTATGTGCCATGAGCTTTTCTGCAATGTTAGAGTTTACATCGTTGTTTAGCTTGAGTATTGTGTTGAATCGCTTCCTGAAACCATAGATTGCTGCCTTGTCAAACCTTTTGCCGTTCTTGGTTCTCTCAATCTGTGATTTTCTCAGTACTCGGTAAATGACATCCCTTGCAGTGGCAGTAGATATTGGACCTCCCTTGCTGTTTCTAGAGTTGTTGATGTTTGAGAACACTGGGGTCTCGTCTGTGAATTTCTCACCACTCAGTTTTCGTGAGTTGTGGTATTTCCTTAGCATTGTAACTGCCTCAGGCGTGAGAAACGACCAGAATCCTTCCTTGGAGCCGTCATAGATCTTTATTGCAACACAATCCTCGATTTTTTTGAGATGTTTCATTCTCAACACGGGATCAGTTATTCCTGCAGGTCTTGAGCCAGTCGATGCCAGGAAATGAATCAATGCCTTTACCCTTAAACGGTCAGTAGAATCCAGCATTGCATGAATTTCCTCTGTAGTGTATGGAAGGTTCCCACCTTCTGTAGTTCCGTCATCTGGAAGCATTTTGTGAAGTATCTTTTTGTGTAAAACCACACGGTTCATCTCAAGCATCAGAAATACTGAATTCATCATGCTTTTTATCGTGCGATTCTTGATATTCTCCTTTTTCAAGGCGTTGATATAAAAGGCAAGATCATCATGTATCTCATTTGGGTCTTTCTTGATGTATTTGTCCCAATCAGATATCTCCAGAAATTCCTCAAACCGTCTGAGCTTGTTGTCATATTCAATAGCAGTAGATGGATTGTTAATTGAACTGTGAAACACATCCAAAGCAGAAAGTTTTAGCATGAATGACACAACAATTCCAAATTATAAAAATATGTGTTAGACCTTTCAAAACTCCTTTATTTTATAATTCAAAAGATTTAGAGTTTTCTTGTTTTGTGATTTATTATTGACTATTGTTCCTCACAGAAACAAAATAACTATTGAAACCAACTGTTCAGATTATTCTTAAACAGGATCAAAAAACAGGATGCCTAACTGATTGAACAGTAAAAAGAATACTACAATTTTCATCCCTGTGGGATAAAAATTGAATTAGGTAATGGAAAAAATTGGACGAGTTCAAAAAATTATTACTTCAAATCAGATGAGGATGAGTTTTAGGCACTAATCAAAGTAGAAAAGTATTCCTCTTTTGGTTTACTGAAATCAATTCTTTTGAGATTTCATGAAAATATCTTCTATCTATAGCTGTTAAAATATTATAATTAAGTTTGTCTTACTACATTTATGGGTAAAAAAAAGACCTTTGATCCTGACAAACTTATTTTAAGAAAGTCTGAGATTTTAGAATTTTGTGACAGGGTTCTAAAAAAATGGGATAAGAATCCAGTAAAGAACAGAAATAACATTCTTGCAATGAATGCAGTAAAAACAAGCATTATCTGGACTGATGATGAATCGCTAAAGGCGATTTGGAGTGAAATTTTGGCATGGACCTTTGAACTTCTCTATGAGAATGCAATGGCCCAGGATGATTTGGAATGGGGCAATGTAATGAAAAAATTAAAGAATAAAAAATGATGATGTTTTCTGATAAACCATGAGTGCAAATACTATCAAAAAAGCAGAAAAACTTGTTGAAAGTGGAGGCGTTATCCAAATTGAAGATGACTTGTTTCAGATAAAATCTTCATCTGATCCTGATAAATCCTATTTTGTTACATCTGATACTTGTGAATGCCCTGGATTCAAAAATTTCTATAAATTTCATCATGGCAAAGGTTTGAAAGCTAATTGTTCTCATTTGGAGGCTATTCGAATTTTTAAACAAAATTCCTAAATCATTTTAGAATTTTTGAATCAATCTTTCCAACAAATGCCTTGTTTCCTGAAATGATTATTGGACGCATAATCAATCCGGGATACTTTACCATTAATTTGATAATTTGAGATTCTGCTACTCTACTATTTTCTAAATCTAGCTCTTTGAACATTTTGTCTCTCTTTCTGAGTAATTCCGATGGACTCTTTCCTGACATTTTGATGATTTTTTTTAATTCTGCTTCTGAGAGTGGGTCTTTGAAAAAGTCTCGCTTTTCTATATCTAACTTCATTCTGTCTATCTCTGCAATTGCTTTTTTACATGTAATGCATGTTTCTTTATGAAAAATTTTCAATTCATTTTTTGAATCCAATTAGGATTAAAAATTGTTTAGAAAAAGAAAAATATTGCTGCAACCAGCAAATGGATTTTTAATTTTTCAGCATTTCTTTTAATGTTGCATTCTTAACAAATTTGCCAATTCTTTTTCGTAGACATAGTGATTATTCATAATTCACATAATGCATTTCCTCCATCCTGGACAAAACAATGGAATGTCTACTTTCGTCAAATCTTATGTGAAATTTTGGATAAAAAGTGCACACAGAATTTATCAATTATTCATTGATTTTTTGGTTCTGCGGTTTGATTTTCATCTCTGTCTTTTATTGACTTTTGATTTATTTTTTCTTGATTAAATTCTTCAAGAATTTCTTTTGGGATTGATATCTTATCTAGATATGCTTGTCTGGATTCCTCATACGTTCCTCCATTGGCAATAATTTCATCCCTAATTTTCTGAGCTTCCTCGAAATTGTTTTTTGTAAAATTAAGTTGGCTTATGACTAGATCTCTGATCTCTGGATTAAGATTATCTATGTAGTAATCATACTGAATTCCTTCATAAGTGCCTGCACCTGGCCTGAATTCATTAATTGCTTGATTTCTTAGATTTTCTGCAATCAATCTTTGTTGTTCTATCTTAATTTTTTCTTCTGAAGGTTCTCTTGCAATTTTATGTTCTAAGATTAATTCATCTAATAGTCCATGATAATATTTGAACAATGTTTGACCAATGGGGTTTTTTTCAAAATCCATTTCATTAGAACCTAGGTATTTTCTGGCCTCATTTGTAGATAATTTTTCTTGTAATGCTGAAATTGGGGATATGTTCCCCTTTACTTGAAATTCAGTACTTGATAATCCTGTCATTCCGTACCATGATCCAATCACATTAACAATGTAGGTGCCTGGAATTTTTTCAAAGTTTTTAATTTCTCCTCTGAAAACTCCCCATGGATCAGTGAATGCTTTGGTGGTATAAGATCCTGCATTAATGAAAACCTCTGCACCTCTAATTGGTTTGTATGCTTGGTTTACCACTTTACCTGTAATTATTACTGAATCTCCTGAATAAATCGCCTCTTTTTCGACATTTACATCTATTACTAACTCCCATAATTCTGCCTGGGAAGTTGAAACAATCGAAAATAACATTAAAACCGAGAATAGTCCTATAATTGGAAGTCTGTTTTTATACACGTGAGACTCCTGTGGATTTTCCTTGTTAAGTCAAAGTATGAATAAAAATTAGCCATTTTTAAATTTTATTTGAGTAATTTTGTCTATCCTTTTGGGAATTTTGTTTTATATTGCTTCCCAACTACTTCATTAACTACTAGATTTATCGTATCTTGAATCATGGACTTGATCAAATTCCGTAATGATGTTTATCAAATGACTGAAGAATTATCATTTGATCTAAAACAAAAAGATGCGTCTAAACTAAACAATGTATGCCAACAATTAGTTGAAATGTATCAAAAAAATTTAGTAAAAATTAATCATTCAATATTGGAATTAATCTGTGCAAGTAATCTTATCTCCAGAGGTTATACTGTAAAAGTCGAAAAAGATGTTTCAGATATTTTGGTTTGCGATATTTATGCAAAAAAAGGTGATGGGGA